>OGNL01000210.1_pt1 | contig 28879 bp, 38 predicted proteins | sample 1573471 | NCBI WGS metagenome assembly OGNL01 (sample SAMEA2582001, study PRJEB24529) | metagenome | biome: Human gut stool | place: China | collected 2011 | reverse complement strand
ACTTACGCTTGAATATTTCTGGTTATTTTTGGTTGTTTTGAGATTCTAAATACATGTTTTTACTAAGCATAATTTGGAAAATCTCCACCGGATTATACTTTCTGTATTCAACAGGGATTTTGCCAAATACTCCGTATTCTAAGATCGTATCTCTGATATCCATTGGAATTTTCAAAACTTTCAATGCTTTCTGCTGTTGTGGAATTGAATACGGTTGATAATTACTATCCCAATTTCCAAATACGGAAGTGACATAAAGAATCTTTTTTGCTAATCTTTTTTTCATATCTTTCCTAATTTGTTTTGAATTTATTTATAGTAGTATTTTTGTTAAACAGAGCCATAACAATCAATGCTAAAGCTACTTTCAATAATTGCTTTTTCCCAACAATTACGACATTACTACGATTTAGCCCATCATCAGTCTTGATACTGTACCAATTCTTATAAGGTGGCAGTACCTTATAGATATATATTTTCCCAATTACCTTTTTCATACTTATATTTTCAAATTTTATAATCCGTTATTCGTTAATTGGTAATTTCATAAAGCACATCCACATGGTCTTTCCATGTCTTCCGGTGGTATGCCCAAACAGAGGTTGCCGTTCGATAGCTTTCAACACTTCTTTGACTGTTATTTGGTCTTCATTCCATTTGAAAATCAAAACTCCGTAGTCTTCCAGCACACGAAAGCATTCATCTACGCCCTTCTTTATCAATCTTGGCCAATCTTCAGGAAGTTTACCATACTTCTTGGCTAACCAACTATCTTTACCAACCTTTAGCAAATGGGGGTGGATCAAACACTACCAGTTTAAAGGATTTATCCAAAAACGGCATATCGGTAAAGTCCGATACGATGTCTGGGTGGACTTTCAGATTTCGGCCATCACAAAGAATGTATTCTTCGTCCCTAATGTCAGCAAACAAAGCCAAAGGGTTTTCTTTATCAAACCAACACATTCGGCTACCGCAACAGGCATCTAATATGATTTTTGTTTCACCGTTCATTTCTTACTTTATTTGAACAAAAGCTCAACTCTATTTCTGTAACTTATTTCTGTTTTCCCAGATTGTAAACGTTGCAATGCTTCTTGGCACTCCTCATCGGTTTCAAACCCCATACCGAACACTAAATTCTCTGTACCTCTTATTTTTTCCTGTAAATCAACAATAGTGTAAAGTACCGTTCTTTGGGGATTGAAAGACTTAGTACATATTAGATAGCGGGAATCACAAGCGCGAATGGTGTATGCGTTTCGTTCACCGACAAAATGTATTTTATCTCCTACTTTAAATTTTCTCATATCTGTTCTTATTTTGAATTTTTATTCATTTCTTTTTCCGCAGCTCTGGCCCCTTTCTTGAAACCCTCTACAAAGCTGTCAAAACAAGCTCTATGGATTTCTAAAGTGCATCTTTGCATAAGTGGGCAAATCGAACATTTTTGGCTAAGCCCTGCGGACTTTTTAGCGAGTTTCGTTACATTTTTCATTGGTTTATCCTTTCATTCTGCCTAAAAAAGCAAGTTTAATCACATCATATTGAGTTCCTATCCATGCAAATTCCAACATGGCATTATCATCTGCAATGTCATTAATTTGCATGATTGGGTAGTTACCCTGATTTGTGCTATAACAAACACACGAGCTATAAATAAAATCCTCAACCTCTTCTTGACTTCTTGGTACATTGAAATAACTGTCAAGGCTTCCGATTATATGCTCTTTCAAGTATTCGGAACTATATGCAGCAGCAATTTTATCTTGATTTCTAAGTGCATATCTCATAACTCATCTTTATCTCCTAATTCAGACAACGCTTGTTCAAACTCTTTGAGTTTCTTAATGGCGTAATCTCTACGATAAGTGATTATATCACGACTTGTATAATTTGTATAGAACCGGTCTATAAGGTTTTGAACAAAAAACCTTTCAGGCTCTTCGCAATGATTCAATAGAATTACATAATTCGTGTTTCGTGGGTGGAAACATAAGAATCTATAATAATTCACTTTGCCGCAAGAACATTCAATTAAGCGTTCATCAGTCTTTAATTTCCTAATGTCTTCAGTATTTAATATAGGTTTCATAAATTAATCCTCCATATTAGGCGTTATATCTTGAAAATAAGCCCATTTGACAATATTCGTAAATCGTGAATACCAAATGCTATTATCTTCTTTGTGATAATATCCGCATCCATAGGTGCCGTCTTTAAGGATATAGAGGCAAAACCTGTGCTCCTCTGGCACCTCGCTTGCATCATGCCACACGCTATTAATGCGCCATTCTGCACCTTTTATGAATGAACCCTCTACTAATTCATCGCATGAAAGTCCATGCTCGGGACACTCGTCTATTGAATGGTATTGTCCATATACACCCATTGACTGTGCAGTTGTGAGTCTACATTCTTCTGCCGCTTTTTCAATATCTTCTCGTTTCATCCTTTACCTCCTTTCTTCAATTCTGCAATAAGAGCATCAGCACCGCTAATGCTCCACTGGGCTAACGTTTCGCTACTTGCATCCACACACTGATTATGTGAATTGGCTGAAAATCCTTTCATTAGCTCTTTCGCAATCTCGTATCTGCGTTGTTCCCAGTCTATGGCTTTTTCAAATTCAAGTGCTGTTCCGGGTATTTTTCTACCGTCTTTTGTTATGAATGAACCGCATGAAACCAGCATAGTACCTGAAGGTTCAACATCTATGACCTCGCCGGTAGCCTTTACTTTAGCTTTAAGTTTTTCAGCAGCTCTCATTTGTCTCGTGTGTTCTGCTACACAAGTTTTACACCTGTTAGGATATGATTTACTGAACTCTGAAATATGTTTAGTCTTTCCACATACTTCACACTTCTTTACTTCTAAATAATCCATATTTATTTTTTATTTGAATTAATGGTTGTTGGCTCATAGTACTTGCATTTGTCTGTTTCCGGATTGTATGCTGGCCATACCCATTGCAAACGTGTATCGGGTGGATCGGGTAAATAGCGTTTGCAACTCTTGCGGATTGAGCAGGTAACGCCCGAACAATAACTATAATCTGTATTCATCGTCATAATGTTTTTAATTAGTTTACTGTTTTCTGAATGACTGCTCATTGCCGAAATTGATGATTAGCATCATTTCACGGAAACGGTCTGCAATGCGTTCATCGTAATATTCTGAAATCCCTTTTGCCGTAAGATTGGATGAAACCAGCGTGCAGAATTGCTCTTCATACCGGAAAGACAATATATCCATTGCTGCTGTTACGTAATCGCCATAATGAATGCTTTCTTTCGGCTCTGAACCGAGGTCGTCTATTGCGAGTATTTCAACTTCACGCAACCTTTTGTACCGTGCCACATCAGATATATTGTCACGTGTAGGGTTGTTGTATGCTTTTGCCAACAAAACGAGCTCCTTTGCCGGTACTATCATGTATCCGCGTACTGGATATGTATTCACATTACTGCTATATCCTTCATCTGAGCGCAAGTAGTTTATAAGGTTTTGCAACGCACGTAGAATGGTGGTTTTTCCATTACCGGCACCGCCGCATAGAAACAATCCGAAAGTGGAGGCTTCCGATGTAATCCAATTGGAAATGTCCCAAAGGTGCTTTTTGTATTGTTCGGTGGCATTAAATTCCCTATGCCTATGAGCAACTTCCACCCGGCACGCTTCATATAGCATAGCGTAAACTTGCTTGGCGGTATATGGCAATCTAAAACGAGTTACCATATGTTTTCTCTTCATCAGATTTGAGAAGATTACCTCTGCGTTGATTTCTGCTTTCGGGTCTAACTTTATCATCTTTTCTTTTACTTTTATCATTTACAATTCTCAACCATGCGTTGAAGTGCTGTTTGGCATCCTGTAAGGAAGAATGCCGGTCTTTCCCGTCTGCCAGGCATTGCACCCGGAAGTCATCAAGACTGCTGCGCAATAATGATATATCCATGTGATGAAGTACTTGTAGCTGGTCAAGCCAACACTCATCTTTTTTCAGTTCGGCAATTTCTTCATCAAGTGTAAGGGAATAGATTTCACTTGGAGGCGGATTGTCTGGTTTTTGGCAAGCACCTTTGGAAGTCGGAACCGGATCGGGAGCTCTTTCTTCCTGAATGAGTCTATAAGATTCAGGTATAGATACAGACTTTCTTTTGGCGCGGGTACACATTTCCGTATATCGTCGCTGGATTGATGCCGATGTGATAATCCCACGTGATAGTAGTTCTTTATCGAAAAGCCCCACCGAACCGCAGTATTTCACAACTTCCTGCACCGTGTTTTCTTCCAGCCCGAAGTACTCAGCCACGTCAAAGGCAGTATTTGCATCCCACACAAGGAAACAGCCTTGTACTCGGTAAATCTCACACAGAATATAGTCGTACACAGCAATGCCCCGGCATTTAAAATCTTTTTTCAGCCGTTTTATCCGACGGTCTTGGTATCTATCGGTATCGACAGTATAATAATTAAGACCTGTTTTGATGTTTGCCATATTAGACATAGTTTTAAAATTCATTTCTCAAATAATCATCCACTTCACGAATGAAATCATCCAGCGAAAAGCACAGAACATATTTGTATTCTCCGTTTTCACATATTATCTTTTGCCATTCTTTTTGTGATGGAGATTGATAGCCGCCTTTCTTTTTCATTTCAATGAGCAGCGCACCATAATCACGATTGCTTTTCAACAGAATCAAATCGGATACACCGGCTGTTACGCCCTCAGCTTTCAATTTGCCACCTGTAACAGTATCACGTCTTCCTCCGTTCGGCACAGCAAACAACCGGCCTTTTAACTTCGGATACTTCAAATTGAACCACTTTACGCAAGAGTATTGTATGCGATGTTCCTCATCGTCATATTTTTGCTTCTTTTTTCGTTTCCTTTCCATTTGAAGCATTTCCTCAAGTGTCATTGTCGCTTTGCTTTTCGGGTGTAACAATGGTGTCTTTTCCGGTCTTGTCTACTACAACTTTTTTCCCACCAACGGTTATCGTTGTCCTGCAACCTTCGGGGAGAGATTGTATGAAATTTCGTACAACAGGCGAATTGGCATTTTCACTGATGGTATCCGTAATGGACTCATCTGCGGCATATGGATAGACATCCATAATGGCAGTTTCCGCTACCGATGCAATTTGATAGTCGGCCATTGTGCCTTTCATACCCTCATCCAGTTTATTTACTGCATCACGCAAGTCGGCTGCTTGTACCAGTACGTTGGTAGCTGTCTTTTTTTCTGCTCCACTTTTTTCATCTAAGGTAATGAAATACAGCTTGCACTTGAACCAGCGGTCAGCACTGTCTTCCTCACAGGGAAAGAGCTCGCTATAGTTGGCACGTTTAATGTCGGAAACTGTAAACTCACCGGAAATAAAGGGTGTCATTTCTTCAATGATGCGTGCTTCCGCTTCCGTGAAGCTGAGCGCGTCAACCAGATAGGGTTCCGTTACTTTCTTGTTCATTCCGTTATCCATTGTCTTTTCATAACGGATTTTACATTCAAACCACGTGTGCATCATGAGTTCATTTTTTCTTTGAGTTGTTTACTGACTACAAGTTTTACTGTTCGTCTAGCCGGAATGACTACCGTTGTTCTCTTGTAGATATTACGGGCTTTCCTTTCTTTTGTGATATAAGTCTTGATAGTGCCAAAACCACGTATATAGACACTTTCACCTTTACAAAGTGCTTTCTCAATAGCATCAAAAGCACAATCTACGGCTTGAATAGCCTGTGAGCGACTAATAGTCGTATTGTTGATAACATGTTCAACGATCTCAATTTTTCTCATTGTTTTTATTTTTATTAAAATGATAGATCACTATTGTTTGGCCTACAAATCTCAGTTTTGTATTGAGTATTTTCAACTGATTTTTTCATTATGATTCTTGATTTAAATCCGCAGATAGAAGTAGGATGATGGCTGCAATGGCAAAACTCATTCCTAAAATGGCATACGTATATGCTTTAGAGGATTTGGATTCTAAAGCAAAATGAAAGTTAACAGCAAAAATGATGATATTCAAAACAATAAATATTATATCAAAATAGATTCTCATATTACTTTATTTACTGGTTACTATTATTTTTCCTCATAATCACAAATGCTAATAGGGATTCTTGTTAAATGTTAACGAAAGCCCATTTGTAGCGGCTGTTATTTCTATCTCTGGATATAATCTTTCTATTCCATGGATAAACTCCGTAGCATTGCTGTTATTGTCGGACAGATGCAGGAGTAGAATGTTGCATACTTGAGACAGGTCATTGGCTTGCAATGTGAGGAGACAGTTATCATAGGACATGTGCGACTTAATGGTGCGTTCGTAGCGTTTCTTGTCAATGCGCCCGGCAGTGAAATTTGCATCAAGAATTTCCTTGCTATAATTGCACTCCAACATTACATTGTTAAGACCGGGAAATTTGTATTTTAGGAAATAGGTGTCTGTGGCAAACAGCACTGTTCCGCACTCTTCATGACGGATGAGGTATCCGTAAGGTTCCGCAGCATCATGTTGTACAGGGAACGGTATCACTCTAAATCCATTTATCACAACTTGTTCGAATGGCAACAGCCCTTTTGCCCAATAGCTGGAAGAGAAACCAAGCGCATGTTTTGTGCCTTGACTCATATAGCAAGGTATGCAGGCGTTTATAAAATCGCCCACACATTTGGCATGGTCGCCATGCTCATGGCTGACGATACAACCAACAATGCTGTTTAGATTGAAGTCAAGAACCTTTTTTACTTTGTTGAACTTAACTCCGGCTTCCACTGCAAGTACCTCACCAGTCTTTTCAGACTGGAAGAGGTAACAGTTGCCTGATGATGAAGAACCTAACACATGAAGTTTCATTTCAAATAGGATTAATAGCCCGGTCCATCATCCTCGGTTGAGGCTTGGTTTTCGGTACTTGTTTCACCTTGGGTCTCTTTAATTTCTCCTGTTTCAGGGTCAACACCTGCCGGAACTTCATTGGAAACCGGAGCTACTGCATCATCAAAACTGATAGTGCCTTTGTTGGCTTGCGTGGAAATTTCTTTCGCAACTTGTTCTGTAACATCGACATAATCGGCGTCCTCTACATTTTCTTCAACGGTACGCATACCCATTGACAGTTCCGGTGAGTATGTAGAGCACCAGAACGAGGCGGCACGGTAACGTAACATCTGTTCGGGCATAGTACGCCACTTGCTGCCGTTTTTGCTATACCAACCCTCATCAATCGCCATTTGTATGGTAACGGCTGTACCACGTAAGGCAAGTGGTGATTTTGATGTAACCGGTTTTCCGTTCTCATCATGCGTAACACCTTTAGGAGTAGTCCATGCCACACACTTGACATTTGCCACACCGTTATTGCAAACTCCATTTGATGTCAATTCAAACTTCAGTGGTTCAAAGCGTCCACAAGTATTGATAGTGGCAATTAGGAACTTGGACGACCAAGATGGGCGACCATATACAATGTACAAGTTCTGCATTACCATAAGAGGGGATGCTCCAATGCGTGTGGCCACATCGAATGCGATTACGCAGTTGGCTACTGCTTCGGCTTCAGAGACCGTTTTTTTAGGTCCTTCTCCGGTCTTACCGCCAACAACACCGCCAATGCGGTAACTTTCGGGTACAAGACTGGAATTGGCAAACATGGTGGAGAAACGGTTGAGCGTTTCAATGGTTGTCGGGTCAAAGAAGTTGATGCCAGCAGGAACGTTACTTTGATGTGTAACCGGTGCGATTTGTCTTTCGTTCATAATTCTAATAATTAAAGATTTAACTATTTATTTTACTGTTAGTTGACTGTCTGTTGTAACCTGCAAGAATATCATTTGTGCGTTGGAAGCAATGAATGTATTCACGCTTTCGGCACGGTCAATGAACATTGGAGCATAGACTTCGTAATGCCTTGCCAATGTGTTGGTGATGTCAATACCTGCGTTCACTTGCTTTGCTGTATTGCACGTACCATAGGACACACCATCAATTATAGGAATACATACTTCGTATTCGTTTCCGTCAAGAGTGGTATCGAAAAGTTTCCAGTGTACCATGCCAAACAGCGAGTTCAAACGGCTCTCACAATCATCAATGCGAGCTTTGGCAAACTTAGCAGCTATATATTCACGTTTCTCTATGTCGGCTATCTTCTGTGCGAGTTCACGACCTTCCTTTTCAAGACGCTCTATTTCTTTATCATAGTTGGCGATAATGGTACGGTTGTTTAGTTGGATTTCCAAGTTCTTAATAGCAGATTTCACCAACTCGGCACGTTCGGACAGTTCGGTATCTGTCTGAGTATATGTGATATTTGCTATTTCTTTTTCTATCTCATCCAAACGTTTCAGGTTTGCTGCATACGCAGGCAGCTCGTTTTCGTTGATGGCGGACGGTGCTGCTTTCGGGGTGGATTTCAGACGATCATACAGCCCTGCAATACATTCGTCAATGGCAGTAATCTTTTTGGAATGCTCTACAAGTTCTTCATTACGCCTGTTTAATTCCTCTCGGTATGATTCGACTTGTGTCGACAGGGATTTTCCACGTGATTGATTCTCTTTGAGCCTGTTTTGTTTATATTCTTCAAACTTTTGGAGAGCGTCTTGTATCATATTGTCGGGTAAAGGCTGACCGCAATGAGGACAGATATTATCACCGGTGTACTGTGTGGCACGAATGGATGCCCATTCGGAACGTAATTCTTCAAGTCTGCTTGTTGTTCCAGTTATTTCTTCGTTCAAATACTTGATGCGTTCTTTTGCACGGGTAATGTCTATATTGCAATCCGATCGTTCGGAATGAATATTCTTCAACTCTTTCTCGATTTCATTACGTGTTTCGTTCTGCTTATCGGCTTCCTCCTGACGACTTCTCCTTTCTGCGGCAAGAATATCCTTCTGTTGCTGTTCGATTTGCCGTTTTTCACGGTTCAGCGCAGCTTTTTTATCGATGGCAGATTGCTTGCGAGCATCTTCAGAATGCAGAAGTTCGTTTATTTCTTCCAGCTCTTTCTTTTTGTCGGTGAGCATTTCTTCCAATGAGTTCCAATCCTCGGCTTCTGGTTTCATCTTGTCCGTTTGGTCGATACGTGGCTTGATTTCATCCGCTTGCATTTTTAGACGTTTTTTCTCTGCGGCAATCTGCCGACGATAATCCGCCAATGATTTGCCACTCAACATGTCTACGAGAGCGGTAAATTCTGCATTTCCCTGCGCCAATTCGTTGTCTGTTTTGGCTCCGGCAATGGACATTAACACTTCACGTTGAACATCTTGTTTTAACGATAGGAAATACTCGGTATTGGTTAGCATCTTGAAAAGGTTCTCATCAATGATTTCGGCATTTATACGTTCCTTATACTCATTGACACGAACAGGTACGCCGTCCCATGTGCATTCGGTGACATTCCCCTTGAACACTTCCTCTACTTGTCCACGAGGTTTGACCCATTGCTCCTTATACTCTCGTTTGATGGTAATTTCCGTTCCATCAACGACTAATGTTCCCTCTACGGAGCATTCACAATGCTGCAGGGGATTGCCCTTTTCGTCTGTGGTGCGCAAGTTGAAGTCTTTACGGTCTTTGCTGTCCTTGCCGAAAAGCAGCCAACAGAACGCATCCATGTGCCTGGACTTGCCGAGACCGTTACGACCACAGATACGTGTAACAGTGCCATCTGTATGGAACTGTGTTGTTCTTTCTTTTTCTCCACGCCAGTTGCGAAGCGTGATTGATTTTAGCTGAATTGCTTTCATCTACTTTGATTTTTAATAGTGAAAAAATAGTGGTAGGAACAGGATTTGAACCTGTGTCCTGCTGCATCTTGGCCATTTGGGTACGTACCGCCGCTCTATCCGCTGAGCTATCCTCCCTTATCATTTGAAATAGTCTTGTTGTAACCTTTGTAGTGTACGCAGTTCGATTGTGCGGTATTCAACTTTGCCCGGACGCTTGCAGGGGGTTATTTTACCCTGCTTGCGCCATCTATCCACATTGCCACGCCCAAACATAGCGTATGCTTTTCGCTGGCTGACCATTTCGGGGTCATTGTGTGTATCGGCAAGCATACGGACTACAGAGGACGCTACATCGCGGACGAAAGTGTCATAAGTAACGGATTTATCGGGAAAATCAATAGTGAGCATAGGATTACGGATTAAAGTGAATACTCTGCACGATAATTTTCATCGGTTTTAATGAAATATGTAAGCACTTTTATTAGGGAACGTTTAGAACCGGGCTTGGCAATAGAGTCAACCAGACTTTCTCTCTTTTGCTTGTCTGTAGCAATAAAGATGTAGCCCACGTGTCTTGCTTCCGGTTTAAGAGGCTTGATTTGAGAATTTAATTTTTTGAAATTGATAGACATGATATTGTAAGTTAAGAGGTTATTTGTTTTCATTTTGAAACTCCATCCATGATATACGTACCAGTTTCCATGTGAGAAAGATGAATACAGCTGATACAAGATAGCCAATGAACGATGCGATGTTTCCAAGTATGATATGTGCCACAATGCTGACAACCACCGCAAAAAGCATGATGCAGGATAGTATCAGTTGTGAAATATTTACAAATTTGTTCATGATGATTACAAATTACGATATTCTGATTACTGTTATGATACGCTTTTCTCGGTCCGTTTCTGTCTGGTACTTACGATTCAGGATAAGTCCGAGGTCGGAAGCCTGAGCACGGACGCTCTTAGTCTTTTCAATAGGGAAAGTAACCGCTTTACCTACTTCCAAATCCGTTAAAGTTGGACGTACTTTTACTTGATTTTCTGCCATTTTATTTGTTTTTTATGGGTTATTGTTTAACTTTATAGTGCAAAGCTAACATATTTATTCGTGGCGAACAAATATTTTCGTCATAAAATTTAGTGTATGCGAAATTAAATATTAGTCGACTAATTCAAGTTCCTGTAAATCATGAATTTAGAAATTGTTAGAAAATTGAGCGAAAACAGAGGTGGTGGATTAAAGAAACTTGCTGCTGATGTTGGAATGAGCGAACAAAATCTACATAGATGCATTAGAAACAATAAGATTCAAGCGGCAGACTTAGAGAAGATTGCTTTTCTATTAAAAGCTGACATACGAATTTTTTTTGATGATGAAGTATCAAGACTATCAAATAATACAGTTGAAACAAACGGCGATTTTAGTCCTGCTTCGATGATGGGTAACGTGTCTGTAGGCACAGATGCTATTCTTGTAGAACGAGTGAAGCATTTGGAAGAATTGTTGGCTGAAAAGGAGAGGTTGATTAAGGTTTATGAAAAGTTAGTAGAGGGAAAAAAATGAGATATATAGTTGGAATAATATGTCTTATTACTTCTTTACTGTTATGTGCTTGCAGTGAAGATGACGAGAAAGGCGCTGAACGCTATTCGGGTGTATTTTTGAGTATGGAGGCTATAGATGCTATTACTCCGGAAGATTCTTTTTCTGATGTCATATTGCATAATGTTGAGTTTGAAAAAGTGGAAGTAGGAAAAGGAGAGCCTATAGAAGCTGGTGATTACACTGTGAAGACAGAAACTACTTACGACTTAATCATGCGAGAATCCGAAGCTGATCTGTATATAAAAACAGAAAAAAGAACAGATAAAATGTTTGAGGCAACTTGTGTATATAAATATGTTTTTAAGCAGGGAACTTACGGAGTGATTGAAGTATCAGAAAATGCTATTACGGTCAACGGATATCCATATTGTAAACTTCAAAAATTTACACTAATACGTACTGAGCCAATTGGAGAAAAATATTCCAAACAAGATACAGAGACAGAAAATTACAAGGGAGTATTCTCCTGCAAAAGCAATGGTAGAAGCATAACTTTGTCAAATAGTGATTATATGTTTGAAGCCGCGCTTGATGGTAACGAATGTAGGTTAACAGAATTATCTCCTGAACATAAAAATATCGGCACATTAGAAAAGCAATGAACGGAAAGTACCCATATTGTAAAACAGAGCCTTTTATGGATGAATTGAAAAAAGCCGCATTCAATGCTATCTACAAAGATGGTTGTGATAATTGTGGAGATTGGATAGATACATTGGTAAACTGTTATTCCGAAGAAGTGGTGGACGCTCTTGGGAATAATCCCAATGAGGTTTATGCAGAATTGGAAGATATATGGGAAACCATGGATTACGAAGACCCTCGAACCGGTATTTGCCTAACTTATCAGAATTGGGCAGAATATTTCACAGGGGAGTTTGCCCATACAATCTACAATGAATTGATTAAATCAAAGCAGGTGAACGAACGTAAATAATCCGTTTTAAAGCGTTCAAACCTTTAAGATGATAAAAGTATCGTTTTTCGTATTTGTGTTGATTGTGGCTTATCTATTTGCCTTAAATGGGTAATATATCAAGACTGGTAGCGGCGAGTTCTTCGATAAATGGACGAAAACATTAATCATAATAGACAGATACGAAGAAATTGAATAAACGAATATTGTTGAGAAGTATTATATAACTCATTGAAAAGTATCTTATTTTGGCCGCGGCGCAGGCTGTGATTGAAGAAAGTTTGTAAGCAATATAGGATAATATTGGATTTAGGCTGTAACGGATTGTTTATCAGGTGTTACAGCCTAAATTGGTTATGCGGTTTACATTCATGATATGGAACCGCTGGCTTTTGCCGACAGTCTTGGTATTAATCAGGGTACTTCTGCATCATTGACTGATGAGGACGGAAATGAGAATACCTATTCTTTGTTCAATAATAATGAAGTCCAATCGCCAATGGCTATCAAATCTTTTGATTTGTGGAGTTATGGACAATCAGCCTATATTTCTTCTGTCCGGCAACTCTATAATTTGTTTACTGTCCGGCATCAGATTAATGAATGTATAACTGAAGTCGGTGGAACTCCGATTAATCTGAATCCGGGTGAATGCTGGTTATGGTCTTTTATTGAAGTGGAAGGGCAAAAGGAGAATAAAGCATGGTTTTACTCTATGCAGTCAGGAACTATTCAGGAGACACCGAAAGATCAACCTCATAAATCCAGGCCGGTAATTTCTATATATACGACCAAATAAATAAAAGTCTAAATATAGTCATCTGTGGAGTTTCAGATACTATATTTAGACTTTCTTCTTAACAGACATTTATTTTTGTGCATTTTGATTTTGAAATCCCTCTGTTATGAAACTGAAAAGAATTTTATTACCTATATTGGCATGGAGTGAGCTGATGCTCACTTTCTATCATAGTATATTGTGTAACAAGTATAATCAATATACACCCCTACTAATAAGTCAGCCAAACGCCTCTATGTGAAAAAGGCATTTGGCTTTGTATTTATAATCTACTGATTTTTTTAATTTTGTATAAAAGGTAAATATACTCTTACTTTCCTAATGATTTGAACATTTTTGTAATGCAACGTTTTTTTTGCTCCATATTAGGATGGACATAAAGATTAAGTGTGGTAGAAATGTTAGAGTGACCTAACAAAACACTCACTGTTTTATAATTGCATCCGGCCTCAATACAGCGTGTTGCAAAGCTATGACGCAAACCGTGATATTTCAATCTGGGAATACTGAGCTTTTCCATCAGTCCGTTATAATAGTTACGGTACGTACGTGGTTCTGTGGGATGTTCATCATTGGTAAGTACATAGAAATCATCATTGACAATCTTCTTTAGTGGTTTAACTATAGCAAGCAATTCCTTGCTCATGGGGATTTCTCTGCATGAGTTTTTTGTTTTGGGGGAACTGATAACAAGTTCTGTGTGTTTCTTTTCTCCCTCAACCAAATATATACGTTCAATGGTACGCCTAACAGTTATAGTACCTTCTGTTATATTGATGTCATTCCATTTCAAGGCACATATTTCACCGATACGTAAACCTGTACTAAGACTTATATAAATGCCAAGCCCTGTAAACGTAAAATGACTCTGAATATGATTAAGTATTTTCCTATGATTAGAAACAGATAATACTTCCAGTTTCTTGTTCTCTGTATTTGTAGGATATTTGATGTCCCACTCATAGTAATTCATCCACTCATTCTTTACTCCAAACTTCATAACCATTTTCAGAACGATCAGAATGTCTTTAATTGATTTGACACTCAATCCACATTCAATCTTTTCTAATACGAAACTCTGTACACTCTGTTCTGGAAGCGAGTCATTCTCTCCAAAAGCAGGAAGGAGGTGGTTTTCCAAAATCAATAAATATGCAGCCATTGTGGACTGCTTTACGTAAGGTCGCTTGTACTCTTTCCAGGCAACCGCAATTTCTCTAATTGTCTTGTTATTCATAAAATTCTGATAATTAATTCTGATAATTAATTCTCATAATTAAAGAAATATAATAAGAAATGTTCCAAATCTGAGATTCCCGGAGTTTACGGGGGAATGGATGAAATGTAAATTTGGTGAAATTGCAACAGGTTTTGACTATGGCATGAATGCAGCAGCAAAACCTTATGATGGTCAAAATAAATACATTCGTATTACAGATATAGATGAAGCATCGTCAACTTATAATAATAGTTCCATTGTATCACCAGACGGAATATTATCTGAAAACTATGTAGTTAATGAAGGTGACATATTGTTAGCACGTACTGGAGCAAGTACTGGTAAATCATATCTCTATCGAAAATCTGATGGTAAACTTTACTATGCAGGTTTTTTGATTAGAGCTAATGTAGCAGAACATAATCCATATTTTGTGTTCTCTCAATTGCATACTTATAGATACTGGAGATGGGTTTCTATAATGTCTGCACGTTCAGGTCAGCCCGGTATAAATTCACTCGAATACGCTTCTTTCCCAATTTTTACAACAACACTGAAAGAAGAGAATAAAATATCATCTTTATTATCTCTCATTGATGAACGTATTACTACCCAAAACAAAATCATTGAGAAATATGAATCCTTAATTCAGGCAATATGCGAAACCTTAATAGAATCAGAACAGTATAAAGTCGAATTGTCATTTAATGATTTTGGTAAACCATATTCAGGTTTATCAGGTAAAAGTGCAGAAGATTTTGGTAATGGGTGGCCCTACATAACATATATGAATGTCTATCAGAATCAAATCATTGATATAACCAATGTTGGTTTAGTCAAAATCAATGAGACAGAGCAACAATCGGTTGTCCGCTATGGCGACATTCTTTTCACCTTGTCATCTGAAACACCGGATGAAGTTGGAATGGGTGCAGTGTATTTGGGAGATGCTTATCCTTTATACCTGAATAGTTTTTGTTTTGGTGTCCATATCACAGATGAAAGTAAGATTTTCCCTCCATTTTTAGCATACTATATTTCAACCAAATCATTTAGAAAGGCTGTTTTTCCATTGGCACAAGGCAGTACACGTTTCAATTTGCAAAAAAATGATTTTATGAAGAAAATCTTTCATTTTCCAACGGTGAAAAAACAAAGCGAGATATACTCAGTTCTCAAAGCCTATTCGGATAAGCTTTCTGTCGAAAAGAATATAGTCAATTTACTTTGTGAACAGAAAAGTTACCTCTTACGTCAGTTGTTTATATAAACATCTGACGAAGTAGGTATTGTTTTTCTTTCTCATACGAACATAACAAACTTTTCTCTACATCAATCTTTGTTTGAATGCTTGTCAGGACGTTAGCAATATAGACTACTTCATCCTCTGTTTTTGGAAGAGGAATGGAGTTTTCCAAGAAACGGGCGTTAGTAATGTTGATTGTGTTCTTCGCTCCTTTCTGTATAAGTGGATGCAAATAATTGAACGCATTGTTGGACTGCATGAAATAGAAGTGCAGAATAACTCCGATGTTATCATTAATCGGCTTATATACACCATACAGAGGTGATACCGCAACAGCATTTTTTATATAGCTGCGTTTTACTATCCCATAAGGGAAATCACCTGTTGGGCTTTTTGTATAAACAATGTCACCATATTTAACAACATTGTAATGCGATGTTTCTTTGGCAGCAAAAGAGCGTCCAAGATATTCTATCTGATTAATGACACCTTGACTTACAGATACAGAACAAATGGTATAGCCATTTATATTCTTTTCCGTTCTCTCTTGTAAAACTTTGCTTAATTCCGTTTTCTGCCAATTCCCTTCGCGTATTCCATCCATCTTTTTCTGATAAATAATTGCCTGAATTAAGGATTCATATTTCTCAATGATTTTGTTTTGGGCTGCAATACGTTGGTCAAGTAAAGAAATAAATCTTGCTAACTTATTTTGTTCTTCGATATTTGTAAAATAGAATGGGATATTCTTTACTATATCAGCAGATAGATTGCCTTGTCCTCCCTGCAAATATGTTTGAAGTAATCTTGCCACATGCTTGTTCCATACGGATTCTACAAATTTCTTATTCTGTTTGGTTCTTATACAAAGTATTGCTTGATTTATAGCTCCCTTGATTTTACTAATAGCGATATTTCCACTTGTAGCCCCATAAAGTGCTAATAACAAGTCTCCAACTTCTACCATTTTTGCAGCGGAATTATCCAATCCTTCTTTCGTTATAAATAGTTCCGTTTCATCATTATGTAGTTCTCCTGACCGAATGAACGGAATATTCCCGTTATAATATTCTTTATTTGAGGATGGAGGCGTACCTCCTGAAAAGAAAGAACAAACTTTAGATAACTTACACTTTTCCCATTCCCCATTAAACTCCGGAAACCGTAAAGTTGGAACATTAAGGACTTTTTTATCTTTATTATTTGTCATAATCATTATTCTTTATCAGGATTAATATCAAACGGTAGAAAGTTGTCACCGGTATTAAAGCGATCAAAATCCGAACTAAACAAGCGGTCTTGAATGATTCGGTATTTTTCAAATTCGGCTTCAGCAAATTTCTTGGCAAACTCAGCCGTAACTTTGCCTGCATCAGTAAGGATTGCATCACCACCTGCTTCCAGAATGATGTCGATACGTTTTGCCCAATCTTCCATTGTCATAGGTATATGACGCTTTGCCATACGCTCTGCCATGTCCAGAACTGCATTGACCAAACGTCCCATATCTTCCAGTTCTATACCTTTCAGGTAGTTCTTGGCAATACTTACATCAGTCTTGACTATTTTCCCGTCTGGAGCATTCTCCCAGGTTGTCAGTCCCATGTGTTCTTTTTCAGCATCGGCTCTGTTCACAATCAGTTCTGCTGCTGTCTGGCCGTGTACCGCATAATGCATTTTGTTCTGAACCTTCTTGAAAAATAACTTTGTGGTTGGAGCATCACGATTATAATCAATAGCTGTGGCGTAAATGTCAGTAAGTTTTTGATAAAACCGGCGTTCACTGAGACGGATCTCACGAATCTCTGCCAGTAAGTGCTCAAAATAGTCCTCACCGATAAATGATCCATTTTCCATGCGTTTCTTGTCTATCACATAACCACGTATAGAGAATTGACGGATGACTGAGGTACACCATTGGCGGAATTGTGTGGCTCTGATACTGTTTACCCGATACCCTACAGATATAATGGCATCCAAATTGTAGAACAGGGTCTTTCTGTTGACTTGACGTTCACCTTCCGTTTGAACTACCGAGAAAAACTCGGTAGTTGTTTCTTTCTGTAACTCCTGACTGGCATATATATTCTTAAGATGCAAGCCTATGTTATCTGTCGAACAATCAAATAAGGTTGCCATAGCTTTCTGCGTACACCAGATGGTATCATTCTGATACATCACCTGTATGCCATCTTCCTTGCCCTCAATAGCGAAGATTAGGAATTCTGCCGTACTGTTTCTTATCTCAAACCGTTTTGCCATTATACCTCCATTTATTCAACTAGTCCCAATTCTTTCAAATACACCTCAATCTCTTTGTCCAGTTCGGCACGTTTGGTTTCAAGTTCTTTGATTTCTGCCATTACGGCCTTGATGTCGATAGCTTCTTCTTCCTCAAAGGTATCAACATACCGAGGGATATTCAGGTTGTAGTCATTGTCGGCCACTTCTTGTAAGGTGGCAAGATGACTGTACTTTTCTATTTCCTTTCGGTCACGGTAGGTTTCAACAATCTTCTGTATATGCTGTGGGCGAAGCTTGTTTTGAGTCTTTACTTTTTCAAACTCCTTGCTTGCGTCAATGAACAGGATATTGTCATCTTCCTTACGGCATTTCTTGAAGACAAGAATACAGGTCGGAATACTTGTACCATAGAATATGTTGGCTGGTAAGCCGATAATGGCATCTATGTAGTTCTTTTTTTCTATGAGGAAACGGCGGATAACACCTTCGGCATTTCCACGGAACAACACGCCGTGAGGAGCTACGCAAGCCATTGTACCGCCTTCATTCAAGTGATAAATCATGTGCAGGATAAAGGCGTAATCGGCTGTTTTCTTCGGTGCAAGCCGTCCGGCCTTGCTGAAACGATCATCATTGTTGAACTTGTCGGCGGCACTCCATTCGGCTGAGAACGGCGGGTTTGCGACTACCGCATCAAACTGGGTATCACCGAAAGCGTCCCATTCGAGCGTATCACCGTTTTCTATTTTGAAGTTGCTGAACTTGATTCCGTGAAGCAGCATATTCATTCTGGCAAGATTGTAGGTAGTAGGATTCTTTTCTTGTCCAAATATATCAACAGCCTTTCCTATACTTGCTGCACGTAACAATAGCGAGCCGCTACCACAAGTAGGATCATACACATTGCGCAGACGTTGGTGGCCGATAGAAACAATTTCCGCCAATATGCGACTGACTTCCTGAGGTGTATAGAACTCTCCTGCTTTCTTTCCGGCTCCAGCAGCAAATTGGGAAATCATGTATTCGTAGGCATCACCGAGAATATCAATTTCCTGTGAGGCTTCCACACCAAAATCTATATCATCCAAAGCAAGAAGCACATTGCTGACCAATGTATTCTTGTCGTCAGCAGTCTTACCCAACTTAGGAGAAGCCAAATCAATATCAGAGAACAGTCCTCCGAAATCCTCTTCACTGTCCTGTCCAAGTGTACTGTCCTCTATGCGTTTCAAAGAACGTTCCAGCATAGGCAGTATATTTTCTTTCCGCTTGATGGTATCTATCACTGATGAAAAAAGGAATTGTGGTTCTATAAAATAACCTATATTTTCCAGACACTGGTTTTTGACCTCTTCCTGCAATTCCGCAGCATCAGCATCGGTCATGTCCCATAATTCCTTAAAGGTCACTTCATCGTCTTCAAGCGCACTGTTAGCGTATTTTTCAATTTTTTCTGACAAATATTTATAAAAGATGAACCCCAAGGTAAAATACATAAAGTCGCTTGCCGACATATTGCCACGCAAACGGTTTGCGACCTCCCAAAGTTGGTCACGGAGTTTCTGTTGTAATTCTTCGCTCATAATTTTATTTCAATTCTTTAATTTCATAACCCAATTTATCGGCAAGCTCAAAAATCTTACCTATATTTCCTTTTCCATGCTGTGATGAAACAACAAATTTAACACCATCATTAGAAATAAGGATGTCTTTCTCAAACCATCTTTTATGAGTGTCAGATGTTTGACTTTTCCAACGGTTTACCTCATCAACTGTTTTAATTAAACGATTAGGCAATAATTCAACTAATTCATTATAATTAACATGGTTAGAACCGACATAAACACGAATAACCTCTAATGCCAGCCTACCTTTTCCATAAGAACCAACTCCGTTAAGTGAATACTTTGTATAATCTTTTCCGTGATTGGTGCATTTTTGAATAGGCAGAGATATTGGGTTATCACTACACACAGGTTGATTATTATCATACTCTGTTACGACAGCATCATCAATGGTTAATGCTATTTCTTTAAGAATTTCCAGTGCTTTTTGTGATGCAACATTAAAAAACTCTCGGTTCTGACGAATACGAAAGTTCGTCAAATTATCAATTATGTTGTGTACAAGTTTTTCAACCTCATTATATTTTGCCGTTTTAATTGTGGCAAATATCTCAAAAGGTAAAGGTACAGCCGTATTATCAAGTTCCTTTGAACGTACATCAACAGGTCTGGAACTTTTACCAATCTTTACCCAATCCTCACGAAAACTTGGATTGGTTAAAATATAAACATATCCTGGTTCTTTTATCTTATCCATACTCTTAATCCCAACTAAAAGTTCTAATGATACAACGCAGACGGTCAAGAATGCGTGTCAATGCTTTTCTTGTCTTTATCAGGCCAAGATGTTTCTCTTTCAAAGCCTTTTGTATGATATCCGGCTGTTCCTTCTGCAAATAGTCATACTCTTTTATATAGAGATTAAGCACCTCGGAAGAAATTTGTTCTTCATCAGCCAAATCACATATAGCTTTATTTCGTTCAGATACAATATACTGGTTCAGGCGTTCCTCCAATTCATTTGTGCCGTCAGCCTTATTACGCCCAGTCATGAAGTTTTCCTTGTCTTCATCCACATTCTTTTTGATAAAGCCGTCTATGAGTTTGGCTTTGCCTCTCATTCCAGCATCCTTAATCATAGTATCAATGATATGCTTGCGTTTAGCAGAATAATCATCGCTATATGGGTCAAGGTCGGCAATGAGTTCAAGGATATAAGCCACATTGATAATGTCACTATGCAGAAGCTCAAGACAGAAATCTATATCTTCCAAGCCTTGATTACTGCCGTATGGCACAGGGTCTTCCGCAACAACTGGTGGTGTAACTGGAGGATTGATAAAGCCAACTGTTATGTCGAGGTATTTACTCTTATAGTCGTTGAATTGTTGTTCTGTCAGTCCAAGATCGTCCGCATCTTCGCTATAATCTTCGTATATCTGGATTTCTGCGTGTTTGCGGATTATATCACGAAAAGTAAGCACAAAATTCTTTTTGTCGTTTTCACTTTGCAGAAAGTCTATGCTGCCGGGCGTAGGATATTTTTGAAGAAACTCTGTTGCTAAAGTTCTGTATTCCTGTTTTACTTCCTCAAACGGAGGGCGCACTATATCCTCAGGATTGTCAGAGTTACTAAATAACCTGATAGACGTATCAACATTACTTTTCAAGTCACGAAAACAAACGATTTTACCAAAACGCTTCTTCTCGTTCAGTACTCGGTTGGTACGACTGAACGCTTGCAGCAAGCCATGATACTCCATGTTTTTATCCACATAGAGCGTATTCAGTTTCTTGCTGTCAAAGCCGGTTAAGAACATACCCACGACAAGGCAAAGGTCAAGCGGTTTCATGTCCGTTTTCTTCTTTTTCATGCGCAGGTTGATGTCATCATAGTATGCTCGGAAATTCTCAGTCGTGAAAGCTGTTCCGTACATTTTATTGTAATCATCCATGATGGCTTGCAGTTCGTCAGCTTCGCCTACACTTTGACTTGTATATTGACCTGTACCCATACCTGTCTGGTCATCATCCTGGCTACTATTGGCTGCGTATGTAAACACTGCACCGATTCGGATTTTAGGATTCAAAGATTTGAAAATCTTGTAATAGCGTATAAGCATCGGAACGGACTGCACGGCAAACAAGGCATCAAATTCTCCATCAAATGTGGATTTGTTGAAATTGTTAAGGATGAATTTTGCAATTTCTTCCATCCGGGCTTGATTGTCATTATCAACGACTTCATTGCCGTGATAGTATTCCACAAGGAAACCAAGCACGTTTTCATCCGCAATGGCATCCTTAATCAGATATTTATGGAGGCAATTGCCGAATATTTCTTTGGTGGTATGTCCGTCCACCGCATTCTCAGTAAAGATAGGCGTTCCGGTAAAGCCGAATATCCGGGCATTGTCAAAGAACTTCATAATCTTCTTGTGGCTGTCCCCGAAATGGCTGCGATGACACTCATCAAATATCATTACGATACGTGAGTGACGGACAGATTCAATCTTGTTGCTATACCAAGTCTTGCTGACTGCGGAGTTGAGTTTCTGAATGGTAGTGATAATAATCTTTGAATTGCTTTGCAGTCGCTTCACAAGTTCATCCGTATTGTCGGTACTATCCACCGCACCCGGCTCAAATGCCTCGTATTCCGATTGTGTCTGAGTGTCGAGGTCATGACGGTCAACTACAAACATCACTTTATCTACATCATCCAATTCCGATACAAGCTGTGCCGCCTTGAATGAAGTTAATGTTTTTCCAGCCCCTGTTGTATGCCAGATATAGCCATTGTCGTTAGAGTTTTGTACCCTGTCCAAAATCTTCTCTACCGCATAAAATTGATAAGGGCGAAGCACCATCAGGCACTTGTCGCCCTCATGCAGTACAATATATTTTCCTATAATTTTACCGAGCGTACACTTCTCTAAGAAAAATACGGCAAACTTATCCAACTCATTGAACGGATGATTGGCAACATCAGTCCAGTTGAATGTGAATTTATAACCACTATTCGGATTATTGGCGAAATAACGTGTATTTACTCCGTTTGATATGACAAACAACTGGATATAGTCAAATAGTCCGTGGAATGAAGTCTTGTGGTAACGCTGTATTTGATTGTATGCTTGTTTCAGTTCCACGCCACGGCGTTTCAATTCAATCTGAACCAAAGGCAAACCATTTATAAGAATGGTTACATCATAGCGGCATTTCTTACGTCCTTCTACCGTAATTTGGTTCGACACCTGAAACTCATTCTGACACCATTGCTGACGATTGAGAAACTCCACCCAAATGCGCTTGCCATCTGACGTGTCAAGCGGATAGAGGTCCCGGAGTTTTTTTGCTTTTTCAAAGCGCGTACCACCTTCCAGGTAGATAAGTATCTTTTCAAATTCCTCACCGGTAAATTCAGTACGACCATGCTCTGACAACCGCTTACGGTTATGCTTCTCCAACTGCCGTTTGAAATTGGCTTGAAGATTATCTTCCTCTGCAATTTGGACATATTCATAGTCCATTTGTTGAAGGGTAGCGATAAGTCCGGCTTCTAATGCCGCTTCACTTTGTATTGACATATTTCTTTATTCGTTATTCATTTCTATTTAGACTTTTGATAATCTCGATGCCTAATGCATTCTCTATCTTGCATATAGTCTCCAATGACATATTCTTTTTCCCTTTCAATATTTTTGAAATATATTGTTGGGTACAATTCATCTTCTCAGCAAGCATTAACTGCGTAAAGCCAAGTTCCGCCATCCGCTTAGACATAACCCCGGCTATTAACTGTGAATACTCTACCCAATTCTTTTTATCTTGCTCAATTCTGATTTCTGCTCCTGTAACGTCCAAAGCTTTACAGGAAATTTTGTCTGCTGCTATATTCATTAAAAAGATTACTTTATCGCACGTCTACATGCAAAGATAATGCAATTATTTGATAAATTACAACCAATGAGTTGTATTGTAGCTATATTAACTCAATTTTCTACTTATCAGTTTACGGAATAGAACCAGGTACCCACAAATAAACTATAGATATATAAAACAGACCGGCAGATATGCCTCGTATCTGTGACACCAGGCAAGTTTCAGCCGACAGGTTCATACAATCATGCAGATAAACCAGGACAGTTGCCAAAGACAGAGCCTTTAAGGTTACACTACTCTTCACTTCAAAGGCTCTGACATTGGCAACTGGTTACCGGTGGCTCGTCTGAAAACGCAAACAAGCAGGCCGTCCCGATGATGCAGGCTAAAGCTTGCACTGGCGGAACGTCCTATATCCTTGAATACCCGTCTTAAAATACAGGCAAGCTGTTCCGACTGTTCGTATTTCATGCGATGCCGGAACAAATTGCCTTATGCTACGGAAACTAACCGGCTGACTTGCTTCGTATCCCGATACCAGGCAAGTTTCAGCCGACAGGTTCATACAATCATGCAGATAAATCAGGACTGTTACCAAAGACAGAGCCTTTAAGGTTGCGCTACTCTTCACTTTAAAGGCTCTGACATTGGCAACCGGTTACCGGTGGTTTGTCTGAAAACGAATACTATACTCTTCAGAAATCTTTGAATACTGAATGGCAGGAAATCATTGGAGCATCATAGCCGGAACCGTTTCTTATGTGCAAAGGTACTGCGGACTGGAGAAACGCCAAGTGACGCTTGCGCTTTCAGTCGGAGGACTTGACGGCAGCCTTCCGCAAATTTTCTCATGCTTCAAAAATTTGGGTATTCCGTCTGCATTCTCTGACTTCACACTTGTCTTTTTCTCCCTTTGGTCCGCAGTCACAAATGCACATAAAACGGTTTATCCCGGCCATGAAGCTCAATGAGCTTTACCAAAGGGAAAAGAACTGGAACTTCAAAATTCAAGTGTTATGCGAGCAAGAAGAATGGGTATCAAACAATCTTTTAATTTTTTACTGATATGTGCAGATTGATGACGACACAACTGGCGGAAGCTCTGGAGGGTTATCCGCTCTACTCCCAGGACGGCAAGGGAAAAGAGGCTGTTTGCCGTGCGGTTTTTGCCCTTGGTTCTGTAAGGTGGTTTATCCTTGAAGGAAACAGGGAGGATGACGATGTGATTCTATTCGGTATCGTAATAGGACTCATGGAGGATGAATACGGGTATATTTCCCTCAATGAGCTTTCGGATGTGGAGCTTGACCTGAGTGCTCAGGGGCTTGGCAAGCTTCAGGTAAGACAGCAGCAAGACTTTAATCCGGTTCCGCTGAAACAGATTCAGGACAGCAGGCTTCAGGAATTTCTTGAAAGGTTTGAATAGGCTGTATGAAAACAGAAGTGGCCGGTCCTATCCGTCACGGACAAGACCGGCTGCTTATTATAGCAGGTAAATGAAAACAAAACTATAATTGTATGGTAAATGGAAAATTGTCGTAATATTTTTAATCTCTCTGCCCGGCATGGGTGGAGCGTTTCAATGGAAAACATGGATGGAATCCGGTTTCTCAATTTCAGGAGGAAGACTTCGAGCGGTGTACCGTTCTGCTTTACAATTGAAGCCGGTGACGGTACAGCCGGCTGCATAGCAAAAGAAATACTCTCTTTCGTCAGTGCCGTTGTTCCTGAGAAATGTGCAAGGGAATGGATGATTCAGTCAGGAGCAATGGAGCCGTCCGAGTTCCTTCAAGCCGTATCCGACATGGAGGATGTCAGGCTAAGGGCAAGGCTGCTGGCTCTTGAACTTGCTGCTATGAATGCCAAATATAATGTTCTGGATACCATTCCATGGGACAGACTGAACTAAAGGTGTTTCTTACGCTTGCGGCCACGTTTGGGCAGGCCGGTTTCCTTGTAGGCTATCAGGTCAGTTCCTCTGAACACCCTTTTTGCCTTATCAGGTATCTTCAGGAAAGCCAGCGGCTTTTCCAGGTAACGGATATAGGCATAGATGGTGCAGCGGTGAACACCCAGGTAGCGTGCTGCCTCCTTTACTGAATATGTCTTTTCCGGAACAACTTTCATTATTTCTCATGCTGGTTAATCTTTTCGTTTATTGGATGCCGTAAAGGTAAACAACTGATTATTAGCAGTCAATACGTCAAATATGGGATTATTTCGGAGATTGTGGGAATACGATGGATTATGTGTTACCATCATATTCAATACGGCTGGACTAAGGCGGTTGATGATAAATCTGTTTTTACGGAAATAAGGAAGGCATATATTTGATGGTTGACAGCGTTGACAACAAATCCAATGAAAATCCGGCATAAAGTCAGTCTGGGAAACTGCTGTAATACAGCATATTATATTCTTTCTGATTTTTCTTATAAAGAATAGAGTATTATAATGTGTCAACGTTTGGCTATGGATTTTTAGCGGACTGAAAATTATGGCTACACTTGTCAACGTTTGTCAACGTATGATTTCTATCTGAAGTATCTGATACACTGACGGATACTCTCTGTCAATACTGTCATCCCTGAAACGGGTGCATCTTATTATCTGAAAACATCTGATGCGAAAGGGATACATGGTTATCCTAATGTACCATTACAGCCACAGGTTTGTTCAGCATGCCTCTGCAGATATTTTTTTGCAAAGGTATCTCCGGCATTGCAAACGTCAAACACAGGGCTGAAAATCTTCCTTAAACGGGGTTGAGCGTATTTTCAGCTTCCCTTGTAGTTTGCCTTATTGAATGCCTGCGCTTCTGAGAACTGCAAAAATATCCTTCGGGCAAGCTGAAAAAACTTGCAGACAGAAGGGAAAAAATCAGAGCGTATGGTACAGATGGACGAAAGCATCAGAAAGCAGTTGGAAAAGCCACAGACATGGTTCTGCAAGTATTTTCCCAAACGTATTCAGAATGTGGGCGAGAAGGAAATCGCCGACAGACAGTTGGTTTATGACTTCAAGGACGGAAGGTCTCATGAAGCGGTAGCACAGATGACGGCAGCAAGAATGATTGAGGAACACGGCAGCAGATGCTCACAGTTGGTATTCATTCCGGTTCCGGCATCATCGGTAAGAAAGAATGAAATCCGGTATATGGACTTCTGCAAAAGGGTATGTGAACTCACAGGAGCAATAAACGGATATGACCATGTAAGGGTATGCGGAGAAAGACTTGCTATTCATGAAAACCGTAAGGCTGAAAAGGAAATCAGAAAGGTTAGCATAATTGAGTTTGATGAAGAGTGGTTCAAAGAGAAAGATGTCATTGTTTTTGACGATGTAATCACACGCGGAATCAGTTTCGGTATGTATGCTAATCAACTGGAGAGTTTCGGAGCGAATGTCATTGAAGGCATCTTCCTTGCAAGAACCTATTATAAAGTATAGAACTATGAACGTAATATTATCAGAAAAATCTAAGTCGCTGGCTTTCACGGGACACAGAACTATTCCCATAGAAAGGCAGGATGAAATAAGGGCACGGCTTGTTGAAGCCGTGTCCGTCGCCTGCAAATCGGGTATAACCTGCTTCTATTCAGGCATGGCCATGGGATTCGACCTGATGGCAGCTGAGACTGTATTGTCACTAAAGGGAAGGTATCCGGATATACGGCTCATTGCCATTGTTCCTTTCAGAAGACAGAGCTGCCGGTGGCCTTTTATGGAAATAGAACGTTATCAGAATATAATTTCCAGGGCTGACCGGGTTATCGTATTGAGTGAACACTATTTCAAAGGATGTCTTCTTAGGCGCAATGACTTCATGCTGGAGCATTCATGTGGTGTAATAGCCTGTTATGACGGCAAACCTTATGGTGGCACATTCTACACCTGCAGGAGGGCAGTGAAGAAAGGTTTGGACATAGTAAATCTGTACTGAAAACCAGTCCGAATTATAGTGAAAATATTGTACAAAACAGATATGCAATTTTCTTGCATATTTCATTTATAATGCTTATATTTAGATAGTTAAGCAAGTTATAAGGGGTAGTTTTATGAATAACATCTACAACCGGTACATTTGGCTGCTGCATACAGTCTACCAGGAAAGAAAGGTCACTTTTGAAAGGCTTTGTGATATTTGGAAGCACCATTTCCTGTACAATGGGAAGCCGCTGAGTCTTCGTACATTCCACCACCACAGAAAAATGATTGAGGAGAATTTTGATATAGTTATTGCGTGCAACAGAAAGGACTATACATATTATATCCAGAACCTGGATGAAATACTCGGTGACAGTTGCCGGAACTGGCTGTTCAACAGTCGTATCATTGATGTGGCTCTGAAAAGCAGTCCGTGTCTGTTCCATCGTGTTGTACTGCCTGACATGTCAAATGGTATTGAATACCTGCCGGATATATCGGAATGTATCAGCGATGGACATGAATTGTACATATTCTACACCAATGACAAGGGCAATGAAGTGGAAGGCCGTTTGAGACCGGAAGGTTTGAAGCTGTTCCATAACCGCTGGTATCTGCTCGGGTACAGGAACGGATCAGAGTTCTGTACCGTTCGTAAGCATTCTATTTTCCGCCACGACAATTTTATCGGCTGTTTTTCAGCCGATAAAATAAAAATGTCCGCAAGAAAATAGTTTAGTTTTAACATTCCGATTGATAAAAACATGGCAGAAGGGCTTTTTTGTCGCAGTCCTTACCATGAAGAATACATTCAAACAAGTGCTTCAGGTAATCCTGAGGGGCTATATCATTAAGCTTGCAGCTTTCTATCAGAGAAAAGATGAATGCCGAGTTTCCTGCTGCATCCTCACTGCCTATGTTCATACAGTTCTTGAGCAGCAGCTTTACAGGTTTCATCCTTTGCTCACAGAGGTTGTTCGATATTTCCGCAGAACCGTCCTTGAGGATATTTTTCAGGGATTTCCACTGGTTTATCGTATAGTTCACAGCCTTTCTCATCAGTTCGTTTGCCATGAGTTTGGTATCCTGCATCATCATGACCACCTTATGATGGATACGTTCAAGAATAGGTCTCGTAAGCTTAAGTCTTTTTTCCTTAATCTGCTCACCGCTGAGTTTCATTGTGCGGAACAAGTCTTCATTTCTGAACATATCACCGATAGGGTCTATTATATCCATCGCAGTTCTGTCTGATGGCAAGGCATCGACCCACAGCCTCCTGCAGTGTGTCCAGCATCCTATATGAAGCACCTTTGAGTCTTCTCCGTCGAACATCCTGTAAACCGTATATCCGTCTGTAGATACAGATCCCATAAAATGTTCAAGGAAGGTCTTTGCTACATCAGAGGCTCTGCTGCCGTTATTGTAATGATAGTAAACCAACTTGACATGCTTTGCAAAAAAAGCCCATAAATACTTTCTCCTGTAAGCCTTGCCTTCCGGTGTTTCAACTCCGACAAGTTCGGTCGTCTCGTCAACCATAAGGTATTTTGCCTGTTGTACAAACTCCTTGAAGACATCTTCCATAAACTCCCTAAGCCTGGAGATTCCGTTATGGATATAGCCGTTCAGCGTGGTATTGCTTATGTGGATGCCTTCTCTTGCAAGCAGTCTTATCTGTCTGTTCTCAGGCATACTGAAGTCATATTTCA
>OGNL01000208.1_pt1 | contig 28892 bp, 22 predicted proteins | sample 1573471 | NCBI WGS metagenome assembly OGNL01 (sample SAMEA2582001, study PRJEB24529) | metagenome | biome: Human gut stool | place: China | collected 2011 | reverse complement strand
AGCCTGTAGCTAGCGTTCATCCTGAGCCAGGATCAAACTCTTCATTGTAAAATATCTTTTTATAATAATTTCTGTTTATCCACGGCTCCGAATCTTTATTCGTTTTCCTTGACGGTTCGTATTTTTTACCCTGACAATCTAATGAAAGACTGTCAGCTCTTGTACTACGTTTATCTGTCTATGTAAATCTTTCAAAGAACTCTTTCTTCATTTCGCTTCCGAGACATCCGCTCTGTTTGTTGTGAGGAGCGTTTGTTTCTCGTTTGCGGTTGCAAAGGTAGATACTTTTTTCTTTCCCACCAAATATTTTCCAAAGAATTTTTCAAGGGGAAATCTTTGCAAAGATAGAAAAACATACCGAATCTACCAAATAACATGCTGTAAAACATACTTTTAACAAATCGATTTGCAGGAGAAAAAAATCTTCAAAAAAAATTGTTTTTTATGCGTCTTTTTGCAGTTACGGGACAAAATATGCGCTTTTTCTGTTCTTAAGAGACATTTTTCTGTATCCTCGCAAGTATGAAATCTTAAAATCAAAATTCATAATCCGCCTATAAGTTCTCATTTTACTAACGAATTTAACCTTTTCTTCTTTTTTAGGAGCCTGATGGCCTAAAAACAAGCCACCAATTCCTTAAAGCAACTCTGAAGAATCATCCCAGAGAAGAAGATCAACTCCAATTTGTTTCAAAGTATTCCCTGCAACCACTACAGAAAGCATGATGCTCCACAGTCGGCAATCTCATAATCATACCCCGGGTGGCGCTCCAGCCAAACCTGAGCATAAGCACATGTTGCCCTGATCTTATATCCTTGGGCACGGGCATAATCACACGCAGTCTGCACCAATTGTGCTGCGATTCCTCTTCCGGAAACAGCCTTTGGGACTATAGTATGCTGCAAATCCAACATTTTTTCTCCTATCATTTCATAAGAGACATAAGACTTTACTCCTTCTGTCAGCAAATAAAACTCCCGGTTTTTCTCATCATGTATCACATTTGTTTCCATCATTCCTCCTTTTATTATTCAAACGGATGGTAAGATAAGCATTTTTCTTCTGTTCAAAGAAACTTTCGCAAGATTCTTTATTTCCCCAAAAACATATTTATAAAAGTCCTCCCCCAAAAAAGAGTCATATCCAGAATCAAGAAAGATACAAAAGGCCGTTTTCAGGGCGATGGAATAAAACAAAAGAATAGCCGCCCAAAAAATTGGACGGCTATTCCTATTACTTATCCACTATAGTGGAGGGAGTTCCCTTGTCTTCAAACTTAAATCCGTTCGATTTATTTTTGCAGTTTGTGCACACGCACCTGCTTTTCAGCTTTCACTGTAACCAAGTAAGTGCCCAAAGGCTGTCCCTTTAAAGAAAGGCTCAACTGACCGTTATCGTTTGTATTGATTTCCTTTGCCAAAACAACACCGCCCAGATTTGTAATCTGCACAAGGGCATTTTCCGGCAATCCGTTACATACAACGGCATCGGCAGCACGATTATAAACAATCTGTGCCTGATTTACATCTGCAGTCACCTCTTCACAGATTCCGGTAGGAACTTTGAAGCCTCTTAAAGAGAAACGCAACTTGTTCGTATAAGAACCTGATGACGGACAGAAATATTTCTCAATAGTACCCGGGCCACAGCTTGCATTACCCAAGCCACGCTGCATGTAATCGAAATGAGCATAGCTTTCGGCTCTCTTAGTCAGATTCCACGGATGCCACGGTGTGTATTCTCCCTTAGAGAACTGGTTATCCTCATAATGCAGGATAGAGAATGCCACCTGACCCTCTGTCTGGATCTGCAATGTGTCCTTAGTGCCGTTAACCAGCAACAGTTCGCGCAATGCCATACGGTTACCCATACTTTGCGGACGTGAATAATTCTCGAACATATCGGAAATGGTTGTCGTATAGCGTCCCAGATAAGAACCGCTCTGACGGTCGATATAATTCTCCCACGGCCCCTTGGCATAATACTCAATTCCTTCCCAGTTGCTATCGAACTGCATATACATACCGATACGACGCAAGTCGGCTTTAGCCGGACGATAAGTTGTCTCCATATCAACGACACCGGCAGCATATACCGTATAGACCACTGTATAAGGACAAGTATTTCCATTCACAGTTACTTCAACTACGCAAGACTGCTTGTCATCGGCCAGCGTATAGTTTACGTTTACTCCGGTTGCACCGGTAGACAGATCATTGTTGCGGTCATTCTCGATATAAAGGAAGTTAGAATATTGCGGACCACCGTTAGCAGCAATCACATCCACACCTCCTACTCTCCAGGTCTTCACCACTCCGGTTGTCTTGTTAATTATAAACTGAATATTCTCATTCTTCACATTCAGGTCAGAACCCATAGAGAAGCAGAGCAGATCCGAGGTAGCAGGCAAAACCGGCTGCGACAAAGTTTCCGGACGCTCCTGCAGTACATACTGGTTGCTGGCCATCATATAGCCGGCATCGGCCCAAGGTGTTTTCTCTTTCAGATTCACCTGGAATGTAATGGCATATTCGGCACCCTCTTCAAACTTGGTATCGAATGGCGTCTGCACCTGAGCGGTAGCATCCGGAGCCACAGAAGGAAGTTCCACTTCTTTCTGCTCTACCACAATACCATCCTTCAGAATATCATAAGAAAGAACGAACTTGTTCAAGTCTGTAAAGTCGTACTTATTCTCCAAAGTAAGCGTCTGGGTTGCAGCATCAAAGTTCTTGAACTTAACATACTGATATACACGCTTCACCTCTGTCAGTTTTGCGGTCCATGCTCTGTCGGCAGTAACCAGACCATTGTTCACGAAGTTGCCCTGATGAGGACCCGGATAGTCATAACCGGACATATAATAGTTGAAACCATTCTTGGTCAGCTCACCGTCCTTGATAGACTGTGCATCGTAAATAGACTGATCCACCCAGTCCCAGATACAGCCACCGATTCCATAACGGCTGCCTTCGATGATGTCCCAATATTCCTGCAGATTACCCACGGCATTACCCATAGCATGTGCATACTCACACATGAAATAAGGCTTGCCATCTGAATTTACAGTCGCATTTTGTGTTACCTCCGACAAAGAAGGATACATCACAGAGTAAATTTCCGTGTTGTCACGACCGCGACCACTAAAGCGTGTAGCTCCCTCATAATGGATGATACGGTTATCCAATGCCTTCATGGCAGCGAATGCCTTGGCAAAGTTTCTGCCATTCTGAGACTCGTTACCCATAGACCAGAAAATCACTGAAGGGTGATTACGGTCACGGTATACCATACGGGTGGTACGGTCCACATACTGTCCCTCCCAGGTTGGATCTTCGGTAATGGTTCCGTCGCCATAGAAATGATCATCCCAGTTCTTATGACACTCCAGATCAGCCTCATCCATCACATACAGACCATAATAGTCGAACATGGCATTCATCTTGGCCTGACGCGGATAATGACTGGTGCGCACGGTATTCATATTGGCCTGCTTCATCATGGTAATATCCTTCAGCATGGTCGGCACATCGATAGAACGTCCATATAAAGGATGGGTATCCTGATTGTTCACACCTTTGAAATAGATCTGCTGGCCATTGATATATACCAATGCATTCTTGATTTCAATATGACGGAAACCGTATTTGGTAGAGAATACAGACTCTTCTACTCCGTTTTCATCCTTCTGACTTACCTCTACGGTATAAAGGTTCGGAGTTTCGGCAGTCCACGGCAACAGATTGCTCAATCCGGCAAATTCCAGATTAACCACCTGTTCTTCGCTATCCGCAGAGAAGTTCACCGCCTTGTTCTGTGTAGCAACCACGGAACCGTCCGGGGCAATCAAATCCACCTGCAAAGTCTTGGTGCCCGATGCCTTATCACGATTGTTCAGAGTCAGAGCCACATTCATCTTACCGGCTTTGTACTGTGCACCGGCATCCAGTTCACTGGTAATATAGTGGTCGCGTACATAAGTTTTCGGAGTTGCGAAAAGATATACATCACGGTGGATACCGCTCATGTGGAACATATCCTGTCCTTCCAGATAAGAACCGTCAGACCAACGGAATACCTGAACGGAAATGTTATTCTCACCAGGACGCACAAACTTAGTCAAATCAAATTCAGCCGCATTGTTTGCACCCTGAGTATAACCCACATACTGACCGTTCACCCATACAAAAGCGGCACTGTAAATACCGTCGAAATGAACGAAGACACGTTTGTCGGCCCAATCTTCCGGCAAGTTAAAGGTGCGGCGATAGGAACCAACCGGATTCTTTCCTACTCCATTAATACTGGTACTTACATAAGGAGGATTATCCGGGAAGGCATACTGCACGTTGATATACATCGGTTTGTCGTAGCCCTTCATTTCCCAGCATGAAGGAACAGAAATCGTATCCCATTCCGACACGTCAGCCTTGTCTCCGTAGAAAGAATCCTCACCCGGTCTTTCTTCAGGAGCACCGACGAAGTTAAATTTCCACACACCGTTCAGGCTCAACACACGGCTGCTCTTCGGAGTTGTCCACGGAGTCTGATAAAACTCATCGGCACGCATCTCGGCAGCAGAAGCATACGGCATGTAAGTAGCATGCCCCGGCTCCTTGTTTTCTTCATAAACAGACTGGTCTTCCCAATAGTTAGAAGGAGACTTCTCAGTAAACTGTAATGTAAAATAAGTAGCCTCATCGGCAGCATCCGTAGTCAGTTCCATATTTCCGGACTCCACTCCCTTGAGATAATAAACTGTTTTATCTGAAGCCTTTGCAGACAACTGATAATATCCGTCGTGCCCTTCAACCTTAGAGAAAGTCAGATTCTGGTTGACATTATTGGTAGAAACCGTCCAAAGCAAAGGATATTTCTTGCCATCGGTTGAAAAGTCTATAGCCAATCCCCCGAAAGTAGGATTCATGACTATCAAACCGGTATTTCCGGAAAGCAGTTTCCACACCTGTTCATAACTTCCTTTTTCGTAAGGCTCGGAAATCACACGTGCATTCGTCGAACTGCTTCCGCCATTGCTGACCACCTGTCCGGTCTTTACATTAGTGATGATATAATATTTTCCGGCAAGCGGAATGGCAGGTGCCTCCTTATCCAAAGCCTTAAAGGTAAAATAAGTATCTTCAGCCTGGCTTCCGGCCTGCATCCGCAACTGCCATTTTCCGTTCGATTCAAACGGAACCGCCATCTGACTGGTATTTCCGGAATTGAGCAGCTGATACACACCATTTTCTTCGTCTACGGCAGCAATCTGAATCGCCTGATTGTCATTAGTCAGATTCACATCCCACTGAAGCAGATAGTTTTTGGAAGTCAAAGCCATGTCAATCGCCTTGTTATAATTCGGATTGACAAAAACATATATTTTCTGTTTGGCATCACGCTCTACCAACATCCACTCCTGCCCCAGACTGTTCTCGTCCTCCTTTTCCAGAATAATCGGAGCATCATTCTCTGCCTTGCTTCCATTGGAAACAGCCAGATTTTTCGCCTTGTTTAACACACGGTACATCTTTCCATCCTCTAATCCTTGCGCCTGCATTCCGCCACTCCACGTGCCGAGCAGGAAAAGGAAAAGAAGAGAAAAGACCGATCTCGATAAGTCTTTTTTTCTCATAAATAACGTCCCTTTGATTTTGTTTTCGATTGTTTTTTAGGTATTAAATCTCAAAATGATTCTTGCAAATATAGTCATTGAGTAAATAAAAATGGGCTCAAATCTGAAAAAAAACAATTATTTTCATTTTGACAGATTTCTTCTCATTTCATTTGCCACATATTTTCATGCAAAAAGAAAACATTTAAGGCTGATTATTTATACCTTTGCAAGCAACAAGTCTGATTACACCGTCAAAAAACGAACACTTTATGAAAATACTAGTTACCGGAGCCGCTGGTTTTATCGGATCAAAATTAAGCTATATGCTGGCCCAGAGAGGCAATGAGGTTATTGGAATAGACAATATAAACGACTATTACGACGTGCGTATGAAATACGGCCGCCTGAAAGAATGCGGCATCACAGCGCCGGACAACAACTTTGAATGGCATAAAGTGTATTCAAGCAGCCGCTTTGAACATCTTCAGTTCATCCGTATGGGAATTGAAGACCGCCCTCAAATGGAAGCTCTGTTCCGCGAGCACTCTTTTGACAAGGTAGTCAATCTTGCCGCCCAGGCCGGTGTACGCTATTCGATTGTAAATCCTTATGCTTATCTGGAAAGCAACCTGCAAGGTTTTCTGGTGTTGCTGGAATGCTGCCGCAATTTTCAGGTGCCTCATCTGATCTTTGCCTCCAGCAGTTCTGTCTATGGCCTGAACCAGAAGGTTCCTTATCAGGAAGAGGATCAGGTGGACAATCCGGTAAGCCTTTATGCGGCAACCAAGAAGAGCAACGAACTCATGGCACATTGTTACAGCAAACTGTATGGCTTTGCCGTAACGGGGCTGCGCTATTTCACCGTCTATGGTCCGTGGGGACGCCCGGATATGGATCCCATGCTCTTTACCAAGGCCATCCGTGCCGGCGAACCCATCAAGATTTTCAATCAGGGCAATCTGAGCCGCGACTTCACTTATATCGATGACATTGTTGAAGGCACCATCCGCGTGATAGACTGTCCGCCAGTTGCCGAGGAATGTCCCAACCAGATTGCCTACAAGATTTACAACATCGGCTGTTCACAACCGGTGCAGCTTATGGACTTCATTCACGAACTGGAAAAGAACCTGCAATGTGAAGCCGTCAAAGAATATCTGCCCATGCAGCCGGGCGATGTGTATCAGACTTATGCCGATACCCATAAACTGAAAACGGACACCGGATATCAGCCTCAGGTTTCGCTTCAGGAAGGCATCCGCCGATTCGTCAACTGGTACTTGAGCGAAGACAATCCTTTAAAATAAGAAGTAAATGGTTTCAGCGGGCACTTTTCAACAGATAAAAAGTGCCGCTGCAACAAAAATTCCGTAACCAGGGCAGCCGTGCTATCAGTGAAGGCAATGCCACAGGATGCAGCCCGAATTTGATCTGATAGTGCGGATTAATCAAAAACAAGGTGCGTTGCTGCACCCGAAAGCCACTCTCCTGCACCACATGCTGAAAGTGTTCTATCGTGCACCGGGTGTCGCGGATGGCCAACAGTTCCCGCACCGTTTCATCGGTCTCTCCGACCCGATAGAGCAGTCTCTGATAAACCGATGTCGGCAACAGATGTATCCAGGGACAAAGAGACAAACGGCTGCGCGCAATCTGCTGATGCCCGCCAAAAGGCATCTGCCAGGCCGGAAAGCCCACAAAAGCCACTCCTCCGGGAGCCAACAGATCGTGCATCTTCCGTAAAAGCCCTTTCTTGTCCGCCACATGCTCAATGACATCGTGCAGCAAAATCAGGTCGAAACGCTCTTCTCCCCAATCATAGGTCACGGCATCTCCAACCCACAAATGAGGTCTTAAACCACGTTTCCGAAAAAACTGCTCGGCCTGTCTGATTCTCTGTCGGCAAAGGTCCATACCATAGACCTCGCAACCGGCTTGGGCAAAAGGCAACAGATTTCCCCCTTCGCCACAACCTATTTCCAACACTTTACGGGGCTTTATGATTCCATATTGCTGCAAATAAGGCCAATAATACTGTGAAGCCGTCCGGCTTTGCTCCTCAAAATACATTTCTCTGTCTGTATGTCTTTTCTGCATCTTTCAATTCTGTTTGCGTGAAACATGAATAAATGATGCAGCAAAGCAGCAAAACACTGCTTCGAAAATTCTTTTTAATAAGTCCATCGGATGCCAACCGGCACACTGAACTCAAAAGGACGGTCGGTATGAATGGTTTTCACTCCCCCACCGGTCGGCAGATAATAATTCACCTGAGGCCCCAGATGCAGACTGAAATGCCGGTTCAACGGCACCTCTATCCCGACACCGCCAAACACCGAACCCTGCACTCGAGGACGAATTTCATTGGTTTCCGAATAGGACGACCGTCCCTCAAAGACATAATCCGTGCGCGATGACCAGAATACGGGAATATCCAAAGCAGCTCCCACAGTGGCCTGCAAACTGAAACGACGTCCTTGCCACCAGGTCCATCCCAGCCCGGATGACAATCCTACATAATGCACTGTTTGCCGCGTAAGCAAAAGGGATTCCAAGTTTGAACCGGGCACCGAGTTTCTTGTACTGAATGCCCATATCTACCTGCCACCGCTCGTTCCACCGGTAGCTTGCCGCAAGTTTAAAGACAAAAGGCTGGTCATAATATGCGGTTTCCCGAATTTGCTGACCTTTATTCTGATTCGCAATATCAATCAGATTCAGCACTTTCTCGGGATCTTCAAAAGAAGGGAAATAAGTTGTCAAGTATTCATAATACTCATCCCATGAAGTTGTCATATCCGGTACCAGCACCGTACCGCCGGAACCGACAGTCCGTTTCAGGATCGGCATGGCCTTAGGAGCAACGGTCTCCAGTCCGCGGTTCTGACTGTATGCCAAAGATACCGCCCACCGGTTTCTGCGCTGTACCTTCTTTTTCCAGGATTCTGCCATAGGGAGACGCCCGTTTGGATATCTCACCGGAAATCTTTCCGATTTGCCTTCATCGTTTTTCCGTTCGTGCTGCGGTTCTTCCTGATGCCGGTCGAATGCTGGAATCTCCCGACGAAGCGTATCCGAACAGACTGTGGTATCTGACTCCGACGAGCGGACAACTGCTGTTCCATAAGAACCAGGGATATTTTGAGAGTCTGCAGAACGGAGAGCCGGAACAGAATACTGCCCCGGTTCCTGAGGAATTGCAGGAACATGCTTGACAGATTCATATCCCTCCGGATTCTGCGCCAGCCAGAGCCAAAACAACAAGGCGGAAGTTCCTATACCGTATTCTTTCAGAAGCTTGCGAAACAAGGCTCGTGCCCGCGCCAGCTGCGAAGAAGAGGTGTGCGGACGAATGCCCAGAATCTGCGCGATTTCTCCATGACTCATTCCCTGAAAATAGGCCAGACGGAACACCCTTCGGTAACCTTCAGGTAAACGTCCGGACAGACGATACAATTCTTCCAGAGTAAGAGGAGCGCCAGCATCTGCCCCACCCGGTTTCCTTTCGGGCAGCTCACCGGGAAAAGATATATGCCGGGCATACCAGCTACGCAAATATTGCAGGGCAACCCGCCGTAAAGTCAGACTCATCCAAGGCTCCAGCCGGGAAGCATCTTTCAGTTCTCCGATATGTTCCAGAATCAAGATAAAGGTATCGTGCACCAGGTCTTCGGCCAAAGCCTCATCCCCCACAAGCGGCAGCACACTCCGTTTCATCCGGGGGGGCATAACGAACATAGAGATCCGATTGAGCTTTCGGATCTCTATGACGACAACCTTCAATGCATTCTTTCAACTCCTTTTCCATGCTATTTTTCAAAAACAAATATCAGAAAGATGCATCAAAAAGCAGAAAGACTGCTCGAAGAACTTATTTTAACTTATTTTTGCAAAGCCTTTTCCCTTAGAACTGGAAGTATATGAAAGGCTGTATATCGCTTGACTTAATCTGTATCACGCAATAAATCAGAGCAACCAGAAGCAAAGCCTGACCAATCAACGGCAAACGGATCATGCCACGCTCGGCCCACTGTTGCCAGCGGTCGGGACAGAAATGAAGCAGATACCCCAAAAGCATGAGTATGAACACGCCTTTATATCCCTGAATCATCTGTACAAAGACTTCCGGATGGAAGGCTGTAAAAATACGCCCGATCATGACCCAGGAGTTCTCGAAACTCTGGTTGCGGAAAAAAATCCAGCAGAAGCAGACAAAATGGAACGTGAGGAACACGGCCATCGCCTTTTTCCATCCATGACTTTCTTCTCCCTTTTTGCGTCCCAGCAGCGAACGGTATCCCTTGTGCAGCGCCAAAGCCACACCGTGCAGACCGCCCCACATCACAAAATTCCAGCTGGCTCCGTGCCACAGGCCACCCAGCAGCATGGTCATAAACAGATTGAAATAGGTTCGGACCTTTCCTTTCCGGTTTCCGCCCATAGAGATATAAAGATAGTCGCGCAACCAGGTGGACAGACTGATGTGCCAGCGATGCCAGAACTCGGTGACACTCCAGGCCTTGTACGGAGAGTTGAAGTTCTGCGGGAAATGGAAGCCCAGCAGCAGAGCCAGTCCGATGGCCATATCGCTATAACCGGAGAAGTCGCAATAGATTTGCAAGGCATAACCATACACACCGAAAAGATTCTCCACACCGGAATAGAGCGACGGATTGTCAAAGATACGCTCCACGAAATTGACACTGATATAGTCCGAGATAATGGCTTTCTTGAAAAGTCCCGCAAAAATCAGGAACACTCCCTGCCCGAACATTACGGAATCCACCGCCAGCGGCTTACGGATCTGCGGAATAAAGTCGCGGGCACGCACAATAGGACCGGCCACCAGCTGCGGGAAGAACGATACATAAAAAGCGTAATCCAACAGGTTGTGCAGCGGTTTCAGCTCGCGACGGTACACGTCGATAGTGTAGGACATGCTCTGAAAGGTAAAGAAAGAAATACCCACAGGCAGAAAGATGTCCCAGGTAATCCAGTTCTTTCCGGACAGAGAGGCCCAGATATCGGAAAAGAAATGTGCATACTTGAAATAGGCCAGCAGTCCCAGGTCGATGAGCAGACTCAGGAACATGAAAAAACGTGCCGACCAGGGCTTGCGACCTGTTTCGGCATATCGGGTTGAACGGTTAAAAGACCAGTCCACGGCCAAAGCCAGCAGAAAATCGGACACGGTGACCACCGCCAGCAGGAAAAAATAGAAACCGCTGCTCTTATAATAGAAATAATAAGAGAACAGAGTTATGAAAAGCAAGCGTGCTGTCACTTTCTTGTCCAGCGCCGTATAAACCAGCGCCACCCCTAAAAACAGGAAAAGAAACAGCGAAGTGCTGAATATCATCGGCGAAGCCGGATCGTACAGCAGATTTGCCCGAAGCCCGTCGAGAAAATCAAAGAGTATTTGTTTCATAAGAATAATAAGCCTTTAGGATGGCTTCGGCCAGAAGCTTTCCTTGTAAGATATACCCCTCTGGGGTGTAATGAATATAGTCTGAACGCTGCAAGCCGGCGCTGCGCCAGTTACGGCAGGCATAGTCGGCTCCGCCCACTACGTGATACAGGTCCCACACCGGAATGCCGTGCTCGGCACCGTAGGCCACTTGTGTCAGGGCCACCTGCTCCACCTGTTCGTTCAGGATATGACGGGTCACATAAGTTTTTCTTCCGTTCTTCAGCGTGGTCTTCACCCGTTTGCGCCAGTAAGATCCCGGCGGTGTGGTCAGCAGGAAATCCGCTTCGGGAAAGCGCTCTCTCAGAGTGGCCATCAGGGCATCCATTTCCTGAATCTGCCATTCTTCGGTATAATTGCGTCCGTGAGCCTCATTCGTTCCGAAGGAAAGAATAATCAGGTCCGGATTCAGATCATCGAACTTGCTCAGGGTCTGTTCGTTATTAAACTGGGCATACGTGGCTCCGTTGATGCCGTAGGCATGGTACACCAAACCGGCCTTGCCGGTTTCGCGGGCCAGAGCCGAAGTCTTATAGGTGATTTTATCATCATAGACAGCCGAGTCGCCCCAAGCTTGCTCCAGGCACTGGCGGGTTTCTACGGTAAAGACATGCCCCCGCACGTGTGAATCGCCCAGATGCAGGACACGTACCGGACGGTCGGCCTTTTTGATTTTCTCAAAGAAAGGGGTCAGCAAATCAGAACCGAGAATCTGATTTACCTGCGTCTGACGGAATGTTGGCGGCATGGAGGCGGTCATTTCCGGCACCTGTCTGGCCATAAGCGTCAGTTGCATTCCCAAAAACAATCCTAATATCCCTAAAAAACATCTTTTAATCCTCATATTGATTTTCTTTTGTATAATTCTTCACGGCATTCACCAATGCCTCATACAGTTTTTCTGCCAATACTTTTCCTCCCCGGAAATTCAGGTGGGTATAATCCTTGTTGGCCAGTGCCGGCTTCTGCTCGGCCATACGCTTGATGCTGGCCGTACCTCCCATCGCCTCGAACAGATTCCAGAAAGCCACTCCATTACGGACAGCTGCCTGCTGCTGCTCGTTCACCAGATAACGGATTCCGCCGATTGTGGTAATCTTTCCGTCCTTATCGCGGCTGTTCCGGTCGCTCACGCTCACCACCAGAATCGGTGTACCCGGCTGCAAAGCCTGGAACTTTCGGATCATGCGGTCCAGAATGCGGCCGTAATTATCCGCAGCCTTCTTGCCGCTGCCCGGTCCTACCACATTCAGTCCGTAGTGCAATACGATCAGATCGTAGGGGCGATAGTCAAAGAACTGTTTCAGGTTCTCATCGGGGATAGACAGCAAGACTCCGCCGCCGCTACCGCGCAAAGAGAAGTTGTCCACCACCACGCCCTGCTCGTTGTCCATTGTGGCTCCATAGAGCACCACACGGCGGCGCGCCAGCGAATCGGCATAGAAGGACCATTTTACCTGACTGATGGCTCCAGTGGTTGTCAGACACTGAATGCGGTCGGCTCCTTTCAAATCAAAGGTCTGTTGCTGACCGTCGTTTACCTCGGCCGTAACCTGCAACGGAACTTCGGTCTTCAGGAACAGCTGCGACTTCTGGGCCTTTTGTGTATTCTTGCCGTATCCCGTACCTTTCAGCGTCAGGCTCACCTGTCCGCCCAACGGGAAGAAATAACGGCAGTTGATGCCCAGAAAAGCATTCTTATGCACGGAATCCATCACACTGTGCGACTCCACATTCTGCGAATAGGCACGCACTGTCTGCCGGAATCCGGCTGTCTGCGACGCCATATCGACAAAACCCACCCCGGCAACGCAGATCGGCCGTAAAGATATCTCCTTCGATAAAGGAGTCGCCGAAATAGGCAATGCGAACCGGTTTTTTCCGGGTATTCAGTTCCATCAGACGACGATAAAACACATCCATGCTTCTCTCCTCGTCTGTGGCATAATCTTCAATGCAGACCATTCCCTTGGGACAGTCGTTCGTTTTCCGATGCGCCGGATGCGGGCGCTGCTGCTTCATGGCCTCGGTCAGTTCCTTTTCCGATACATCGGGGGTGTCCGGAAAAAGGTCTGAAAGCAAGTCCACACGACGCAGCTCCATGCCAAAGATTTCCATCCGTGGCAGAAAATGTAACCCCATCAATGCGGCAACAATCATGAGGCACAGAATCCATGTTCTCTTGTAGTATTCCATAAATCGGCTGCAAAAGTACTCATTTTTAAGCAATAAGGCAAAGTCTTCAAGAACATGTTTTCATATATTGACTTAAATCAAGCCGATATAACAAAAAATGACAAGAAAAAATCATCTCGATGAAAATGAGAAAGCATCTCGATGGTTTTTGAAAAACATCACAATGATTTTTAAAGGACATCACGGGGCCGAAAAAACAAAGAGTCACAACAAATCCCACCGGGGATTTGCCATGACTCTTGTCGCTACAGCTAGAAAATATCAGATGCACTGTTCCACGTTCCAGACAAAGGCACGCAGACCGAGCATCTCGGTTTCCTGATCCATTTCGTGCAGCTTGTCCAGCAGAGGCTGCACCTTATGGTCGTCCACCACCGTCATGATGGCCGAACACATGGAAGGCCAGGCATGCGAACCGTAGTGTGGTTCTCCAGTTTTCGAACCACGGCCCTGCACCTGCTCCCAGCGGGTAAACCCACGGCAGTTCATGCGGTCCAGCAGTTCCACGATCCGCTCATTATAGGCCTGATCGAAAGTTATCATAATTGACTTCATATCGCATTCTTATTTTTCCGGTTCATGCTCGTGTGTGTGATGTATCTTTCCCGAAGCCTTGACACGAGTCATCTTATCTTTATGTTTCAAATAGTAATCGTTCAGTGCACGCTGTTTCTTCAGCTTACGGCGCTTGAAGAACACTCCGTTACCGGCAAACATACAGTAGGCCACCGGCACCAGAATCAGAGTCAGCACGGTAGATACCGTCAGACCACCGATCACAGCCACACCCAGCGGACGCCACATCTCGGCACCGACACCCTGGCCCACCGCCATAGGCACCATACCCAGAATGGTAGTCAGCGTGGTCATCAGTACCGGGCGCAGACGGCTTCGTCCGGCCGTAATTACCGAGCGGATAATACCCATGCCTCGCTCCCGACAAAGCAGAATGTAGTCAATAAGCACAATACCGTTCTTTACTACGATACCGATCAGCATGATTCCTCCCAACATGGACATCACGCTCAACGGAGTGTCGGAAAGGAACAAAGCCAGAATCACACCGCTGAAGGCAAACGGAATGGAGAACATGATGATGAACGGATAGGTCATGGACTCAAACTGAGCCGCCATCACAATGAACACCAGAATCAGGATCAGCACGGCCAGCGTACCCAAATCCTTGTTGGAATCCTGCTGGTCTTCATACGAACCGGCCACCTTCACCATAATGCCCTGCGGCAAATCCATCTTTTCGATAATGGCATTACCGGCAGCCACACCCTCACTCAGGGCAATACCCGAAAGCACGGCATCTACGGTTACGATACGCTCACGGTCCTTACGCTCAATCGTTGGCGGAGAGAAGCGCTCTACTACCGTACCGACATCCTTCACGCGGACACCCTGTCCGGCAGCATTATAGATCATCACGTTTTCCAAAGCTTCGATACTCTGGCGCTGGTCAGGCTCGTAACGCACTTTAATGTCGTACTCATCACCGTCCTCACGATAGTAGGAAGCAGTGGCTCCGTTGATACGGTTACGCAAATAGGTAGCTGCGGTAGTCAGATTCAGTCCGTGCAACGCCAGTTTCTCACGGTCGAAATCCACCTGATACTCCGGCTGATAGTCGCTTCGGCTGATATTCACCTGGCCGACACCCTGCACCTTTTCAAGTTGTTCCTTGAGTTGCTGGGCCACGCGGTCGGTCGCATCGAAATCATAACCATAAATTTCAAAAGAAGCCATAGACTGTCCGCCCATACCTCCGTGTCCACCACCGAGCATTACGTCGGTTTTCACAAATTCCGGATATTGGGCCAGATCAGCACGCATTTCATCACAGATCTGCGCCAGTCCCTTGTCACGTTCGTTCGAAGGTACCATGGAGATATTGAACTCAATGATGTGCGGACCGTTATCCGACAAAGAACTGTAAGTATCATCATCGCTGGCCTGACCGACCTTGAAGTTGATGGCCTCCATATCTTTGCCATAGCGCTTCTGCCACTTGTCTGTCAGTTCGAGAGAAAGGCGCTCGGCCTCTTCCACACGGGTACCGACCGGCAACTCCAACTTGATACCGACACGACCGCTATCGTTGGCCGGGAAGAACTCGGACTGAATTCCGCTGCAGCATCCCAAACTGAGGACAAACAGACCAATACAACCGAAAAGGATGGTCTTGCGATGGCGCACACCCCAGTCCAGACGGGCGGCATACCACAAATCCAGACGGTCGAGCGCTTTCTGTATCGGAGTGAAGAGCATCAGGAACAGCTTGCTCTGCTTCTTCTGCAAACGCAACAGCTGTGAACACATCATCGGTGTGAAGGTCAGCGCCGAAATCGTAGAGATGGTCATAATCACACACATCATCCAACCCAACTGCTTGAACAGCACTCCGGACATACCGGTCACCATGGTCAGCGGGAAGAATACGGCAATCATGGTCAGTGTAGAAGCCACTACGGAAATGGCCACCTCGTTGGTACCATGCACCGCAGCCTGTTTCGGATCTGAGCCGCGCTCAATATGGGTGGTGACATTCTCCAGCACCACAATGGCATCGTCCACCACATTACCAATCGCGATACTCAGACACGACAGAGAAATCATGTTCAACGAACCGTCGGCCACAAACAGATAAATGAATGAGGCAATCAACGACATCGGGATGGTGATACAGATAATCACCGTGGCACGCCAACGACCCAGGAAGACAAACACCACCAGCACCACAAAGAGGATGACATAAAGGATGGTTTCAACCAGAGAGTCGATGGTGTTCAGGATGTTGTCCGAGGTATCGGTAATCACACCCAGTTTCACATCGGTAGGAAGCTGTTTCTGCAAGGTGGGCAGCATCTTCTTGACATCCTGCGCAATCTGCACGGAATTGGCACCACTCTGCTTCTGAACCACAATCATGGCTCCCTGCTTTCCGCCGTTATAGGCTTTCTGGGCACGCTCCTGCACTCCGTCCACAATGCGCGCAATGTCGCGCAGATAAACGGGAGCTCCATTATGCGTTCCCACAATGATATTCAGCATCTGCTGCGGGTCCTTGAACTCACCTTCCACACGCAGGGCGTAGGTGTTGTTTCCCACATCAAACGATCCTCCGGGCACATTCTTGTTTTCCTGAGCGATAATCTGGGTGACCGTCTCCACCGGAATGCCATAGGCTTCCATCTTGCGGGCATCCATATAGATGTTGATTTCACGCTCCGGCGCACCGGAAATGGATACGGTTCCCACACCGTCAATACGGGCCAGCGGATTGGCCACATTGTCATCCAGAATCTTATACAGCGCATTCTGGCTCTCATCGGCCTGAACGGACAGGATGACAATAGGAATCATATCGGTGGAGAACTTGAAGATAATCGGGGTGTTCGACTCGTCCGGAAGCATGGAGCTGACCATGTCCAGCTTGTCGCGCACATCGTTGGTAATCACCTCAATGTCATTTCCATATTCAAACTCCAGAGTAATCACCGAGGTGTTTTCACGCGACTGCGAAGTGATGTGCTTCAGATGCTCCACAGAGTTCAGGGTATTCTCCAGGGGGCGGGTCACATTGTTCTCGATATCCGAAGCCGAAGCACCGGGATAGGTGGTAATCACCATAATGGTGTTGGTGTCAATATCCGGATAAAGGTCTACCGGAAGTTTGGACAGCGAGAACAGACCCAGGATCATCACGGCCACAAAACAGAGTGTGGTCATAATCGGTTTCTTTACCGCTCCTTCATATAAACTCATAACAATTGGTTTTCAGTGTTAATCAAATTCGGCAAAATCATTTCACCAGTTCCACGGCGGCACCGTCGGCCAGCTTGTTCTGTCCGGCAATGACAACCTGCTGACCGGCCTCTACTCCGCTCAGGATTTCATATTCCGTACCCAGACGACGACCGATCTCCACTTTCTTGCGGCTCACCGTTCCATTCTTCTCATAGACATAGACATAATGATCGCCGGCTCCCATCTGCTTGACAACAGCCTGGTCAGGCACCAGAGTGTGGCGCTCCACACCGAAAGTCAATGTGGCACGGGCAAACATTCCGGGACGCACGCGGCTGTCCTGATTGCTCAAAGTAATCTCCACGGGGAAAGTATGGGTGTTCGGATCAATCGTCGGATAAACGATGCTTACCTTTCCGGGGAATTCCTCTTCACCATAGGTATCGACACGCACGGCTACCGACATGCCTTTCTTCACCTGCGGATAGTAGGTCTCGGAAACATGAATCAGCATCTTTACCGGCGACAGTGTTTCGATGGTCAGAATCCGATTGGCTACGGCCATATCCCCGTTATCGTAGTTGCGGGCAGTGACCACACCGCTCACCGGACTGGTCAGGCGGGTGTTTTCCTGCATGTTGCGATAGGCCGTTTCGTTAATGTCCAGCTGCATCTTGGCATTGTCCCACTCGGCCTTGCTGGCTCCGCCCACCTTATACAACTGGTCGGTACGGTTAAATTCCACCTTCTGATTCTCAATCTGCAACTTCAATTGCTGCAAAGACGACTCGTCCATCTGCACCAAAAGCTGTCCGCGACGCACCACATCGCCTACATCTACCAGAATATTCTTGATACGCAGTGCCGCATTCGAAGAGATATTGTTCTTCACATCACTCTCCACAGTGGCCGTATATTCCTCGATCTGTTCTACATCACGCTCAGAAGACATGGCAATCTTTACCTTCGGCTTCTCCTCAGCCTCCTGCTGCTGTTCTTTGTTTTCCTTGTTTCCGGAGCAGGCCGGCAGACAACACAAGGCCAGCAGGAACGCTCCCATTTGCACTAATTTTCTCATATTCTCTATTCTTTGTTTTTATTCTTTTTATTGGTCATTGCCGATCAGACAATCCAAATCGGCACGTGCGGTAAGATAATCATAGATAGCCTGATTGTAAGTCAGCTCTGCCTGAGTCAAGGCCACTTCACTGCTGTTCAGTTCCAGAATCGTGCCGCGGCCCACATCATATCGTTTCTGGGCGATAAGAAGTCCTTTTTCGGCCTGTGCCACAGACTCCTTGTTGCTGGCCATCTGTTCGTTGCTGGCCTGCATATTGTCCAGATAAGTCTGTACCTGCATGTTCAACTGACGCTCCGTATTCAGGCGGTTTTCGGCCAGTTGCTGCATCTGGATGCGTGTGGTCTTCATCTTCGTAAAATTATCTGCATGGAACAGCGGAATGCTCAGCGTGAGCGCCAAAGTGGAACTCGGCGTCCAGTTGTAGTTCCAGAACTGGAAATTCTGATTAAACAGAGCCTGATACTGGTACTGGTAATTCAAAGCCAGTGTCGGAATAAAGGCTGACTTCTGAATGCGCAGACTGTGATCCAGCAGTTTCTCGTTGAACGTGAACTGACGCAAAGTGGTGTTCTGCTCCAGAGAAACCTGCTCCAGCGGGTCGTGTTCATGCACCGCCTGCTCGTAATTTTTCAGGTTATCCTGAATCTGGATTTCCAGTTCGGGATCGCCGATGCCGAGCAGTACCTTCATCTGGGTCTTGGCCAGATTCACGGCGTTGGCGGCCGCCACGACATTCGGCTTGATGTTGCGCATCTGCACCTCGGCCGAAATCTTGTCGTACTCGCTGACACTGCCCTGCTCAAACTTGGCCTTGACCACATTATAGTTCTCCTCGCTATAATTATAGCTTTTCTGCAACACAGCGTAACTGTCCTGCGCCAGCATGAGCTGATAATAAGCCTTGGTCACCTGATTGATCAGATCCAGACGTGAAGCCCGGCTCTTTTCTGCCGCCAAAGCAATATCGTCCTTGGTCATCTTCATGGTACGATAGACAGCAGGCGCATAAACCGGCAGACTGATATTCAGGGCTCCATTCCAGGTGTTTGATGCATCGTTACCCATCTTCACCTGGTTACCGCCGATATTCATGGTGGCCGTCTTGATGGTGTAGGTGATGGTACCATTCAAATCCACAGTCGGCAACAGACTTTGCCAGGCCTCCTTTGCCGAGACCTTTTTCAGCTCGATGTCCTGATCGGCCACCTTGATGGTCGGGTTGTCGCTCAGAGCAATCTTCAAAGCCTCATCCAGTGTAAGCTGCAATACTTCTCCGGCATACGCACGGTGCACCCGGGCCCCGAAGCATAAAGCCAACAACAGCAATACTCCTTTTCTTAAACTCATCTTCATCATTCTATATTATGGTTACATTATATATATAGTCTAGAATTCCATTTCCTCCTTCATGTAAGTGTCAATAATCCGGCCTCCTTCTTGGGGGGAAGTGGCACGAAGCCATACCAGCAAAATCAGGCGAAACACTTCCTGTGGGGTATATTTGCGCCAGACTCCTTCTTCGTAAAGCAGACGCAACTGGGCCGTAAGGAACTCTTCAAACAATTCAAAGCGGATGTCGCCGCGCATCAGTCCCTGCTCCACCCCTAGTTTCAAGGCAGCTATAAACTCACGCGAAGAATTCTTGTTATAAAGTTGCACGTATTCCGTCACACGCCGGTAACGCATGATATCCCGGGTAAAACCCGGATAAGTGTTGCGACAGGCTGCCAGCTTCTGGTTGAAAGAAAAAAGTATCAGTTCCAGCACATTGTGCGTGCCACTCTCAGCATACTCCATCAAGGTTTTCTGTTCTTGCGCCCAATAATATTTCAGGCATTCAATAAGCAATTGTTCCTTATCGCCGAACTGTTCGTATAAGGTACGTTTTGAAATACCGGCATGAGCAGCAATCTCATCCATGGTAACCGAGCGGACTCCCTTTTCTCTGAAGCGATGCAATACCCAGGCTAAGATAGCTTCTTTTTGTTCTTTTTCCACAAGATTCTGATTTTAGATAGATCACATTTCAGAGGTCTTCCTTTACAGAAAACTTCTGATACTGATACAAAAGTATAAAAGAAAACTTTACGAGGCTAAAAAGTTTTCTAGCAATCCCTCTTAGTTAATATTAATTAAGGAGAAAGCCTTATTTGCGACTCAAAAAACCAAGATAATGTTATGCATCAAGAGGTTGATCAGATGTCCAAAATGGCTTTTTGGTGATAAAAAAAGGGTAATTTGGCGAAAAAAACGTTCTTTTTTTGGCTTTTTCCATGATTTTATAGCATCTTTGTAAAATAAACATACGTGTTATGCAAAACAGACTTCTAACTTTAAGCCTGATTTTTTTATTGGGCGGCGGCATTCTGTTCGCACAAACCAAAGGCAGGGCATCTTATTATTCGGATAAGCTGCACGGCAATTTTATGAGTAACGGGGAACGCTATAACAAAGACAGCATGACCTGTGCACACTTAAAATACCCCTTAGGGACACTGCTGAAAGTACGCAACCTAAGCAATGGCAGAGAGGTCATTGTCAAGGTAACCGACCGCGGGCCGCATACACGGCGTTTTGTTATTGACCTATCCAAGGCCGCGGCCAAAAAACTAGACATCATACGCTCTGGACACAGTATGGTGGAAATCACTCCCTATCACGAACGTAGAGTACCTTATCGCTGGACAGATGATGATCCGGACGACAAGGAAGTGGACATCAGCTTCATCCCGGCTGCCGGTTTCTCTACTCCATTCTGGCAGACCGACTCGGCTTTCCTAGCAAAGAAAAAACAACCGCACAAAATCAAACACTTGCAAAAGAAAGTAAATAAGATATTACACGAGGATTTAAAGAAAAACATCAAAAAATAAACACTGAAAAAACTCAAAAACACAATGGAAAAGAAAACAAGCAGGGCCTCTTTATGCGTACAGGCCGGATGGAATCCCAAGAAAGGGGAAGCACGCGTATTACCCATCTATCAGAGTACGACTTTCAAATATGAAAACAGTGACCAGATGGCCCGCCTGTTTGATTTAAAAGACAGTGGTTTCTTCTATACTCGCCTTCAAAACCCGACAACCGAGGCCGTGGCCGAAAAGATCGCTAAACTGGAAGGCGGTGTGGCTGCCATGCTGACTTCTTCGGGTCAGGCTGCCAACTTCTATGCCGTGTTCAATATCTGCGAGGCCGGCGATCACCTGATCTGCTCCAATACTGTTTACGGCGGTACCTTTAATCTCTTTGGAGTAACTCTGAAGAAACTGGGTATTGAATGTACTTTCATCGACACCAACTGGAGCGATGAGGAAATCGAGGCTGCTTTCCGTCCAAACACGAAGTGCGTCTTCGGAGAGACCATCTCTAATCCTGGAGGTAATGTCTTTGACATTGAGCGCTTTGCCAAGATGGCTCACAAGCATGGTGTACCTCTGATCGTAGACAATACGTTTGCCACTCCTATTAATTGCCGTCCTTTTGAATGGGGCGCTGACATCATAACCCACTCTACCAGCAAATATATGGACGGACACGCCGTATCTCTGGGCGGTGCTGTTGTAGACAGCGGAAACTTTGACTGGGAAAAATATCACGATAAGTTCCCGGGACTCTGCGAGCCGGATGAGAGCTACCACGGACTGACTTATACCAAAGCATTCGGCAAGATGGCTTTCATTACCAAAGCTACCGTACAGCTGATGCGCGACTTAGGCTCTACTCCTAGCCCGATGAACGCCTTCCTGCTGAATCTGGGATTGGAAACCTTGCATCTGCGCATGCCACAGCACTGCAAAAATGCACAGACTGTAGCCGAGTACCTGCAAAAGAACGAGCGCGTGGCTTGGGTAAACTACTGCGGACTAGAAGGAAACGCTTATCACGAACTGGCCAAGAAATATCTGCCAAACGGTTCATCCGGCGTTATTGCCTTTGGTTTGAAAGGAAGCAAAGAGGATGCCATCCGCTTTATGGACAGCCTGAAGATGATCAGTATCGTAACCCACGTAGCTGATGCCCGTACCTGCGTACTGCATCCGGCCAGCCATACTCACCGTCAGCTGAGCGACGAGCAGTTGAAAGAAGCCGGTATTGCTCCTGATCTGATCCGTCTGTCAGTAGGTATTGAAGATGTAAACGATATCATCGCAGACATCGAGCAGGCTTTGGAAGCATCCAAGTAAGCGACATACCAGATACGGAATGTTCTCAGATATCATACATAAGAATCGGCAGGGCCAGCAGGCCCTGCCGATTTTGTTTTTCCAGACAACACACAAAAAGCCCTCCGGCATGAAACCGGAGGGCACGCAAAACTTGATTAAATCAGAATAGATTGAAATTATTTGATACGTTGGTATCCATAAACAGGCAACTGCTGCAATTCCTCTTCAATGCGAAGCAGTTGGTTATACTTGGCCATACGGTCGGAACGGCTCAAGGAACCGGTCTTGATCTGACCGCTGTTTGTAGCTACGGCAATATCGGCAATCGTAGCATCTTCTGTCTCACCGGAACGGTGTGAAGTCACCGTGGTATAACCGTGACGATGGGCCATTTCAATGGCATCCAGTGTCTCACTCAACGAACCAATCTGATTTACTTTGATCAGAATCGAGTTGGCACAACCCTGAGCAATGCCTTTGGCCAGGAAGTCTACATTAGTTACGAACAAATCGTCGCCCACCAGCTGACAGCGTGAACCGATACGGTCGGTCAACTTTTTCCAGCCATCCCAGTCATTTTCGCTCATACCGTCCTCAATGGAATCAATCGGATATTTGGTAATGAGCTCTTCCAGATAGTCCACCTGCTCGTCGGAAGTACGCTTGCGTCCCTTCTCACCCTCAAATTTGGTGTAATCGTAAATGCCATCGTGATAAAACTCCGAAGAGGCACAGTCCATTCCGATCTTCACATCCTTACCCGGAACATATCCGGCCAGTTCAATGGCAGCGAGAATTGAATCCAGGGCATCTTCCGTACCATTCAGTGCCGGAGCAAAACCGCCCTCATCCCCCACAGCCGTACTCAGGCCGCGGTCGTGAAGCACTTTCTTCAAGGCATGAAAGACCTCAGCACCCATACGCAATCCTTCGCGGAAAGAAGACGCACCCACCGGGCGGATCATAAATTCCTGAAAAGCAATCGGCGCATCCGAGTGCGAACCGCCATTAATGATATTCATCATCGGTACCGGCATGACATAAGTATTCACGCCACCGATGTAACGGTACAACGGAATGTTCAGATAGGCTGCCGCAGCATGAGCCACAGCCAATGAAACGCCGAGAATGGCGTTGGCGCCCAGATTTGATTTTGTCTTGGTTCCGTCCAGTTCAAGCATCTTATGATCGATGGCACGCTGCTCCAAGACCGACCATCCAACCAAAGCCGGAGCGATAATCCGGTTAATATTCTCCACGGCCTTCAGCACGCCTTTACCTCCGTAACGGCCTTTGTCGCCGTCACGCAACTCCAGAGCCTCATGCTCACCGGTAGAAGCACCCGAAGGCACTGATGCACGTCCGTGCACACCACTCTCCAGAATCACTTCGACCTCTACCGTCGGATTACCTCTTGAGTCCAGAATCTCTCTTCCTTTTATTTCCTTAATTTTCATCTTTTCGTTCATTTTTAAAAGTGTTTCTAACTTTATTTTCCAAAGGCAAATATAGAGCGAATCTCTGACGCTGTCAATACCCGAAAACGGGTATTCTGCAATACCTGAAAAACTGAGAACTGACTTTTTCTGAATTATTTTTGTAATTTCCATTCCTCACTTTCCATGAAATGAAAAAACAAGAACAAAAAAACGAGAAAAAACATCTTATTTTCCTTAATAACCACTAACTTTATAAAGACTAATGAATCAATCATCAGAAATATAAAAGAAAAGAAATATGCCAAAGGATTTGAATTCTAAGAACAGCAAGACTTATTTGCCCAGAGACATCAGTTGGATGTATTTTAATCACCGTATTCTGCAGGAAGCACAAAAGGAGCAGGTACCTCTGCTGGAACGACTGAGCTTTCTGGGAATATACTCAAATAACTTAGATGAGTTCTTCCGCGTGCGTGTCGCCTCTCAAAACCGTGTGGCCGAATGCGAGGATAAAGAAGCCAAGACCGACCGCGAGGAAGCTATTTACATTCTGAAAGAAATCAACAAACTGAATGCAGCCTATTCGAAAGAATTCGAAAAGACCATCAAGAGCATCAACCAGAAACTGAGAGAAGAAAACATTTATCTGTTGCAGGAAGATGAACTGGATGAAGAACAGCGTGCTTTCATCAAAGATTTTTATTATCAGAAACTGTGCGGCTATGTGCTGCCCACCTGGTTTCCAGCCACCAAACAGCTCAAGTCAAGTACTGACGAAAGCATTTATCTGGCCGTAAAGATGCGCCGCAAGGATCTAAGCAGCAAAAAGGCGGAATATGCCTTTCTGGAACTCCCTGTATCGATCAGCGGACGCTTTGTGCGCCTCAACGACAAAGACGGAAAGTGCTATCTGACTTATCTGGATGATGTCATCCGATGCTGCCTGCCGCTTATTTTCAGCGGTCAGAACTATACAGACTTCGAGGCTTATTCCTTCAAGTTTACCCGTGATGCGGAAATGGAAATCGACAATGACTTGCGCAACGGTATGCTGCAAAAGATCTCCAAGGGAGTAAAGAGCCGCAAAAAGGGTGCGCCGATGCGTATCGTCTATGATGCCGCCATGCCGAAAGTACTCCTGAAGCATATTATGAATACGCTTTATGTAGACAAACTGGATACGGTGCTCGCCGGAGGACGCTATCAGAATCATAAGGACCTGATGAAATTCCCCGACTGCGGCCGCAAGGACCTGAAGTATCCGGCATGGCCGCCTATCCTGAAAAAGGAACTGGCCAGCCCGGAAGAAAGCATTCTGGAACTGATCCGCCAAAAGGACCGTTACATTCACGTGCCCTATCACAGCTTTGATTCCTACCTGCGTGTGCTGCAGGAAGCAGCCATCAACCGCGAGGTGAAGAGCATCAAGACCACACTGTACCGACTGGCCAAAGACTCCAAAGTAATCGAAGCCCTGATTGCCGCCGCACACAACGGCAAGAAAGTTACCGTAATCATCGAATTGCTGGCCCGCTTCGACGAAGCCTCAAACATCGTTTGGTCCAAGAAAATGCAGGATGCCGGCATTGAAGTGATTTTCGGTGTAGAGGGTCTGAAGGTCCATTCCAAGATTACCCTGATTCACATGAAGAGCGGTGCCGATCTGGCTTGTATCAGTAGCGGTAACTTCCACGAAGGAAACGCACGCATGTATACTGACTTCATGCTGATGACGGCATCCCGTCCTATTGTTAAAGATGTTGAAAATGTTTTCAATTTTATTGAGAAGCCATATACAATGATTAAATTCAAGGAATTATTGGTTTCTCCTAACGAAATGAAACAGAAATTCATTCGTCTGATCAACGAGGAAATCAAAAACAAAAAGGCCGGTAAAGAAGCTTACATCAAAGTAAAAATAAATCACATCACCGACGAGCTGATGGTGAAAAAGCTTTATGAAGCTGCCGAAGCCGGCGTGCAGGTGGACTTGCTGGTTCGCGGCAACTGCTCCCTGAAACCGAATCTGAAGAGCCTGAACGGAAACATGAAGGTAGTAGGTATCATTGACCGCTATTTGGAGCATGCCCGTATCTTTATCTTTGCGGCAGGCGGCCTGAACAAGACCTTCCTCGGCTCGGCCGACTGGATGCCACGTAATCTGGATCACCGCGTTGAAGTGATTACTCCGGTTTATGACGAAGACATCAAGGCCAACTTACGGAAAGTGGTAGAATACGGACTGAAAGACACTCTTCAGGGAAGAATCGTTGACGGATTGGGAACCAATCTTGAAAATACCGGTGACGAGGCGTTCCGTTCTCAGGAAACCTTATACCGGGAATATCTTGAGGAAAACCAAAACGAAAAATAATATCAGAATGGAAAACAAGAATTATGCAGCGATTGACATCGGTTCAAATGCCGTGCGACTGCTGATCAAGAAAGTAACTACTCAAGACAATGGCGAGGCCAAGTTTGCCAAGAACATTCTGTTACGTGTGCCGCTGCGACTGGGTTTTGACGTGTTCGAGAAAGGCGAAATCAGTCCGGCCAAAGAAGAACGGATGTGCCGCCTGATGAAAGCTTACAGTCATCTGATGAAAATCTATGATGTAAACGGCTATCGTGCCTGTGCCACTTCGGCCATGCGCGACGCCCGCAACGGAAAGGATATCATCAAAAAGATAAAGAAATCCACCGGCATCAAAATCGAGATTATCGACGGAAAGGAAGAGGCACAGATTATCTACAACAACCATGTGGAATGTATGGAAGACCGTAACGGTAACTATATGTATGTCGATGTGGGTGGTGGTAGTACAGAAGTGAACCTGCTCATTAACGGAGAATTGAAATTCTCCAAATCCTATAATATCGGAACCGTCCGTATTCTTACCGGAGGAGTAACCGAAGCAGCCTGGGAGCTGATGCGCGACGAGATTGCCAAGGAGGCCAAAGCCTACGGAGTGGTGAATATCATCGGTTCGGGAGGTAATATCAACAAACTGTACCGACTGGTGGACAACAAAGACAAGAAAAACAAACGGATTCCGATTGCCTCTCTGAAGGAAGTCTATGACAAACTGGAGCCGATGTCTCCGGAAGAGAGAATGGAAGCCTTCAGCCTGAAGCCGGACCGCGCAGATGTAATCGTACCGGCAGGAAGAATCTTCCTGACCATAGCCGACACCTTGGGCTCCGACTTTATTTACGTTCCCGAAATCGGTCTCTCCGACGGAATCATAGACAGCCTTTATACAGCTGATAAGGAGAAAGAAGAACGCAAACAGAAAGAAAAATAAATCAATGATAACCATATCCCGTACACCGCAAAACCGGGATATGGTTATTTTTTTACGTCACCCAAGCATGCTCCATCCCCCTATTTATCGTATATTTGCAACCGTTTGGCGGAGAGGGTCACTTCTCCGCTTCATACCATAGACCTAACTTTAGAAATACCTTATACAGAAAATGAAATTGAAATCGCTTATTTTTGCGGCCCTGCTGGCAGGAAGCTATCAGGCAATGGCACAGGAAATTTCCCTGATTCCCCAACCCAAAGAGATGCAGGAAACAACCGGAAAGAAATTTGTCTTCAAATCCAAAATGAAGGTTGCAGCCGACGCTTATCCCGGCGACAGCATTGAATGGGTTTTTGAGAATTTCGAAAAGGAAATCGCACCGGCCACCGGCATCCAGTTCAAGAACAGCAAGCCGAAGAAGGCTGATATCCGTCTGGTGCTGAACAAGGAGCTTGGCAACGAAGCCTACAAGCTGAACATCACCGACCGGAACATCACCATCGAGGCTGCGCGCCCGGCAGGTTTCCATTATGCCCTGACCACCCTGAAACAGCTTATGCCCGGCGAAGTGTTCAGCACTACAGCCGTAACGGACATCACCGAGTGGAGCGTGCCGCAGGTAAGCATCGAGGACGAGCCGGAGTTCGGATGGCGCGGATTCATGCTCGACGAAGGCCGCCACTTCTTCGGTAAGGAAGCCGTGAAGAGAGTAATCGACATGATGGCCCTTTACAAGATGAACCGTTTCCACTGGCATCTCACCGAGGACCAGGGCTGGAGAATCGAAATCAAGAAATATCCCAAACTGACCGAAGTGGGTGCCTGGCGCAACAGCATGGGACTGGGCTGGGGTGACCACAAGCCGGACGGACAGCACTACGGCGGTTTCTATACTCAGGACGATATCCGTGAAATCGTAAAATATGCCCAGGACCGGTTCATCGAAATTGTGCCCGAAGTGGATATACCGGGACACTCACAGGCTGCCGTAGCTTCTTATCCCGAGCTGCTGGCCTGCGATCCGGAGAACAAGCACGAAGTATGGCTCTGGCAGGGAGTGTCTACCGACGTAATCAATGTGGCCAAGCCCGAAGCCGTACAGTTTGCCAAAGATATCATTGACGAAATCAGCGATCTGTTCCCCTTCGGATATATTCATCTGGGCGGCGACGAGTGCCCTACAACCAAATGGGAGCAGAATGATGCGTGCAAGAAACTGTTGGCAGAAATCGGTTCCAAGAATTTCAGAGACCTGCAGATTCATTTCTACAAGCAGTTACAGGATCATATTGCCGGTAAAGAAAGCAGCAAGCAGAAGCGCCTCATCTTCTGGAACGAGGTGCTCCACGGAAACACAGCGCCACTGGGTACCGACATCACCATCATGGCTTGGGTAGGCGCCAACGCCGCAGCCAAGGATGCCGCCCAAAGAGGTATGGAAACCATCCTGTCGCCGCAGATACCTTATTATATCAACCGCAAGCAGTCTAACCTGCCTACCGAACCGATGTCACAGGGTAACGGTTCTGAAACCGTAGAGGCCGTCTATGCTTATCAGCCTATGAATGGAGTACCGGAAAATTTGCAACCAAAATACAAAGGAGTGCAGGCCAATTTCTGGACCGAATGGGTTTGCGAGGCCGACACCGTGGAATATCTGATTCTGCCCCGACTGACAGCTGTAGCCGAGGCCGGTTGGACTCCACAGGCAAAGAGAGACTATACCAGCTTTGAGAACCGTCTGCAGAGCCAGCAGAAAGTATACAATCTGAAGGACTGGTGCTACGGCAAGCATGTTTTCAAAAAGAAATAATCCGTAAACACGGACTGAAATCATTTCTCCCTTATTCTTCCGGAAAAATTG
>OGNL01000176.1_pt1 | contig 31704 bp, 19 predicted proteins | sample 1573471 | NCBI WGS metagenome assembly OGNL01 (sample SAMEA2582001, study PRJEB24529) | metagenome | biome: Human gut stool | place: China | collected 2011 | reverse complement strand
TCCATTCTGGAAAAAGAAATAAAAATCATTTTCGCTGCTTTGTCGGCACACGGATCCGGTGCTTCAGGAAAACCGGCTCTGTGTGCCGTTTTTTATGGAAAATGGCGAAAAATATACTACTATGTATTGCATAGTACTAAAGTATTGCCTATATTTGCGGCATGAAGGAAAATGTTTGGCCAAAACAATGCTCCCTAAAATGAAAAGCCTATGAATATAGAAAATGCTAAATCGCAGATGCGCAAGGGCATGCTGGAGTACTGTGTGCTGCTCCTGCTCCGTGAGAAAGCGTTTTATGCCTCGGACATCATCAGCCGCCTGAAAGAGGCGGAACTGATCGTGGTGGAAGGTACGCTCTATCCCTTGCTGACCCGTCTCAAGAAGGACGGACTGCTTACGTATGAATGGAAGGAGTCCACGCAGGGACCACCCCGAAAGTATTATGAACTGACCGACGAGGGCAGAATTTTCCTCAATGGTCTGGATGCGGCCTGGAGCGAGCTGGTGCACACGGTGACGCATCTGAAAAACAATCAGGAAACCCATAAAACTGAACCGCAATGAAGAAAAACATTACCATAAATCTGTTTGGGGCATTGTATAACATTGATGAAGATGCCTATGACTTGCTCTTCCGCTATCAGGAGGACATGAAGCGTTATTTTGCCGGACGCGAAGGCGGTGAAGAGATTGCCGACGACATTGAGCACCGCGTGGCGGAACTCATGGCGGAGCTGAAGGCTTCGGGCGTGGAGGCCATCACGATAGAGCATATCGAGGCCATTATCCGCCGCATCGGAAGTCCCGAGCAGCTGGACGGTGACGCGGAGGAAGATGATGCCCAGCCGCGGATGGAGAAACCCCGCAAAAAGCTGTTCCGCAACCCCGACGACCGGAAACTGGCCGGTGTGCTGTCCGGCATGGCTGCCTATTTCGGGGTAGACCCGATGGCTTTGCGCCTCATTGCCCTGGTGCTGATATTCGTTACTAAGGGAGTCGGTTTGCTGGTGTATCTGATCTGCTGGCTGATTATTCCCGAGGCCAAGACTCCCGAAGACAAGTTGCGCATGCGCGGCGAACCGGTCAATATGGAGAGTCTGCGCGAAGAGATTCTGAACGGAGCCGGCAAGGTGGAGGATTTTGTGCGTTCACCGCAGACCGAGAGCAAGGCACGCGGCTGCCTGTCCACGGTGGTGGATCTGTTTGCCGGTCTTTTCAAACTGCTCCTGTTTGTGTTCTTGGGCGGTCTGGCCGTGCTGTTTGTGTTCGGTCTGCTCCTGGTGATCTGCTGCATCGGCATGGCTCTGTATGCTTCGATAGCCGGATTCGGTTCGCTGTTCTTCCACAATACCGATGCCGTGTTGCTGCAAACTTTGGAACAGTTGCCTCTGACGGCCAATCTGGGTTTCTGGGTATCGGCACTCAGTCTGCTGGTGTTGCTGGCCATTCCGGTTTATGTTTTCGTGCATTGGCTGGGCCGTTTCTGGGGCCGTGGAGGTGGGATTGCCCCGAAGGCACGTACCACGCTGATCGTTTCCTGGCTGGCAGCATTGGTGTTGTTTGGTATTTTTACGACGACCACCTCTATTACCGTAGCCCGCAGCTATCAGGAGAATCAGAGAAAACTCTATTCCATTAACGGTTTCTATGTGCCCGAATGGGAATACAACTACCTGAAACAGAACGACTGGAATGTATTGGTGCACAAAAACTGCTCGGACGATTATATTGGCTGGGGACATTATTACAGCAAAGACGGGCAGCGCTATTTGCATGGCCGTAATGTGGACGGACAGATGGAATACCAGTTGGAGCGAAAAGAAAAGGTGACTCCGGGACTGTATCGTCTGGAAGCCGTGGGCCGTACCGACGGTGCGGGAGCTTATATTTACGCCCAGCAGGGAACTTCGGTCTACAAGCAGGAGATTCCGGTTTGCGGAGAAGAGCAGGGAAGCATCTGGCTGGATGCCCAGAAACGCATTGCTGCCGGAGGACTTTCCGTGTCGGACAGCATCCGTTATCATGAAATCTGCGCGCGCCATGATGGTAAGGGACACGGTTGGAGCCGTGTGGTTGTGGACAGCATTGTCGTCACCACTCCTGGCGAGTTGCGTTATGGCATTTCCAACGTGCCGGCCTTTACCGGTAAGCCGTGGCGCGGCACCTGGCTGTCGGCAGCCGACTTTACGCTGACCCGCCTGTAAACCGGAAAACAGAGGATAGAACCCTACCGAAAAATTCATCCTGATCAAATGCTGAAACGGTCGAAATGAAAGAATAAAAACATCAGGATGATTTTTTGAGGTGGTCAGGAGGGACAGATAGATTGCGAGGTTACATGGTGTATAACGTGTAGCCTCGCATTGTTTTTTTATGGAATTTCGATGTTGATCTAAGAGAACTGTTTCATGCAGAAAAGGATAAATCTAAATAAGTATATCAATATGACTATGCCGATCCAGACCCTTAAATTAGCATTGATGCAATAAATGATGCAATAAATAATAATGTACGGTGACCTGTATTTTGGCGGTGCCGGGGGATTTACGATAAAAATAAACACGATTCATCTTATAGGTCCATATTTATTATTATCTTTGCGTATAACGCAAAGAAAGTGAGAATGCAATGGCTAATATCAATAGATTGAAAGTGGTTTTGGCAGAAAAAAGAAAGACAAGCAAATGGTTGGCTTCTGAGTTGAAAAAAGATCCGGCAACTGTTTCCAAGTGGTGTACCAATACATCACAGCCAGATTTGCATACCTTGACAAAGATAGCTTTTTTGTTAGGTATTGAGGTCCGGGAATTAATCAATAAGAATCAGGACATATATGAAGATTGCGAAGCAGTTCAATAATATAACAGAACGTGTTATAGATGATTTGAAGCAGGTATTGTCTTCGGGTAATAGCCAAATCTCTATAGCGGCAGCCAGTTTTTCTATCTATGCATACGAAGCATTGAAAGAAGAATTGGAAAAGGTGGACTGCGTAAACTTTATTTTTACTTCACCGACATTCTATACGGATAAGTCTGAAAAGCAAAAAAGAGAATTCTATATACCCAAATTAAATCGGGAAAGAAGTCTTTTCGGATCGGATTTTGAAATAAGGCTTCGAAACCAGCTTACACAGCGGGCTATTGCGAGAGAATGTGCAGACTGGATTCGCAGAAAAGCACGGTTCAAGACAAATATAACTCACGGCTCCATGAATACCTTCCTCAATATAAAGGAAGGAGAAGAAACCTATACTTATATGCCTTTCAATGAGTTTACCACTACTGAACTCGGGCTTGATAGAGGGAACAATATCTGTCCGATGGTGGTAGGTATGCCTGGGCATAGTTCTACAGATATGTTTCTGAAGAATTTTGCGGAATTATGGAAAGACAAAGAGAAATTTCAGGATGTGACAGATAATGTCATAGAAAATATCGAAACCGTTTATAAGGAGAATGCCCCGGCTTTTATCTATTTTATTACGTTATACAATATCTTCAATGAGTTTTTAGAAGACATCAGTGAGGATGTATTGCCTAATGAAGCTACGGGATTCAAAAGTAGTGTTATATGGAATAAACTGTATAATTTTCAGCGTGATGCATCATTGGCAATCATAAACAAACTGGAAAAATACAACGGGTGTATTCTTGCTGATAGTGTGGGATTGGGAAAAACATTTACGGCTCTTTCGGTTATCAAGTATTACGAAAACCGAAACAGAAATGTATTGGTTCTTTGTCCCAAAAAGTTGAACGACAACTGGCAGACATTTCGTTCCAACTATAAGAACAATCCGGTATTGGCAGACCGTTTGCGTTATGACATTCTGTTTCATTCTGACCTGTCAAGGGATAAAGGTTTGAGTAATGGACTTGATTTGGAACGGGTGAACTGGGGAAATTATGATTTGATTGTAATAGATGAAAGCCATAATTTCCGCAATGGCGGCCGGTTTGATAATGAGGATGAAGATGATGATTTCAAGGAAAACCGTTATGCCCGGCTGATGAATAAAGTCATACGCAGTGGTGTAAAGACTAAAGTGCTTATGCTTTCCGCTACACCGGTAAACAACCGTTTCAGTGATTTGAAAAATCAGCTGCAACTTGCGTATGAAGGAAAGGCCGAGAATATAAACGATTTGCTTGATACAGGGAAGAACATAGATAGCATTTTCAGAGATGCGCAGACTGTTTATTCTAAATGGGCTAAATTGCCTCCGGAAAAGAGAACAACAGAGAAGCTGGTAGATTCATTAAGTTATGATTTCTTCCAGTTGCTTGATGCAGTTACCATAGCCAGAAGCCGAAGCCATATCATCAAGTATTACAACACGAATGATGTGGGCAAATTTCCTGAACGTTTGTCACCTGTATCACGCAGACCTAAGCTTACAGATTTGAACGATGCTATTACTTTTGCGGATATAGCAGAAATGCTTAACAGATTGAATCTTTCCATATATACACCTTCTCTGTTTATTTTTGAGAGTGAAAAAGGCAATTATGGAATAGACTATGAAGGTGAGGGACTCACTGTAGATGGCCGTGAAAAAGGTATTCGGAAGTTGATGGCTATCAACTTGTTGAAGCGCCTGGAAAGTAGCGTGAACTCTTTCCGTCTGACTTTGACAAGAATTCGTGATTTTATAAATGATTCTATTACTGCTATTGATAAATTCCAGGAAAGCGGTGCAGGAACAGTAGATGTAACTGATTTTTCAGAGGATTTTGATACTGAAGATAATGAAAATGATCCGTTTGTAGGTCGTAAATCAAAAATCAATCTTCGGGACATGGATTATGTGAGTTGGCGGCGTGATTTGAAAGCTGATTTGGAAGTGCTGGAACTGCTCATCCTTATGCTAAAGGATATTACACCGGAACATGATACGAAACTGCAACAGCTGGTAGCAGACTTGAAAAACAAGTTTGAACATCCAATCAATGGTAGCAATAAGAAAGTGCTGATATTTACAGCATTTGCCGATACAGCCAATTATCTGTATGAACAACTTTCCGGCAGGATTCTGAACGATTGCGGACTGCATACAGCTCTGATAACCGGCAGTACGGAAGGGAAATGTACGTTGCCGAAACTGAAATGTACATTCAATGATATATTGACCTACTTCTCGCCTTTGTCAAAAGACCGGGATGCCATTCATCCGAATGATACAAGAGAAATAGATGTACTGATTGCTACCGACTGTATCAGTGAAGGACAGAACTTGCAGGACTGTGATTATCTGATTAACTACGACATACACTGGAATCCGGTACGCATCATTCAGCGTTTTGGCCGAATAGACCGTATTGGAAGCAAGAACGATGTGATTCAGTTAGTGAACTACTGGCCGGACATGGAACTGGATGATTACATCAAGCTGAAAGGGCGTGTAGAAAGCAGAATGAAGGCAACAGTCATTACCAGTACGGGTGATGATAATTTATTGTCAGCTAATGAAAAAGGCGATTTGGAGTACCGCCGTAATCAGTTGAAGAAGTTGCAGAATGAAGTGGTAGATATTGAGGATATGGATACAGGTGTCAATATCATGGATTTGGGACTGAATGAATTTCGTCTGGACTTATTGGCTAATCTGAAAGAGCATCCCAATATGGATTTGACACCGTTTGGGATGAGTGCGGTGGTCAGTGCTTCCGAACTGGTAGAACCGGGCGTGATGTATGTGTTGAAGAACAAGAATAACGGTGTAAACATTGACCGTTCCAATCTGTTGCATCCGTTCTATATGGTTTATCTTTCGCATACCGGAACCGTTATCTGCGACCATCTGTCACCCAAAAAACTGCTTGACAAGATGCGTTATGCCTGCAAAGACAAGACAGAACCTGATAAGATACTTTGCAAGCAGTTCAACAAGGAAACACGTGATGGAAAGAATATGCGTCATTACAGCGACCTGCTGCAATCGGCTATAGAGAGTATTATCACGGTGAAAGAAGAAAGTGATATAGACAGTCTTTTCTCTGTTGGTGAAACAAGTGCTTTGACCTATAACATTAAGGGACTGGATGATTTTGAATTGATTTGTTTTTTGGTGATTAAGTAGATTATGGATAATATACTGAATTTTCCATCCACAACAATAGTCAATAAGCCAGTGTCAAAGAATGCGTTTTATGGAAGAAGTGGCGATTCTTCCTTGCGTGAATTTCTCACACGGGAGTTTGAAGGTATTGTTTGGCTATATAAACTTGCACCTGCGACACTCAATGTAGAAGATGGTGAATATGTGCATGAGATTGATGTGTTCTATTGCAGGATGAAAGAAAATGAGTACAGTATTAAGCCTTTCAGTGTAATGGATGAATTGTTACCACGGCATACGGTTTTCATTATTGAGTACGGCGAAAAGTTTGATTTACTGATGCATCATAAAGAAATATCGTTTGTTCATGGAGAACAGAAATGGAAGTGTGGAGTTAGTGAAATTCAACGGGATATACGAATTGATGCTGATACGCTGAACATTCAAGGGCAGTCTATGGATGCCGTTTACAACGGCTTGCTCAGCCAAATATCAGGATTATCAGCATCTACAAAAGAAGAATATAAGGAACAAGTTGATATACGTAAACAGATAGAAAGTATTCAGAAACAGATTTTGATGCTGCAAAAGAGAATAAAGGCTGAGAAGCAGTTTAATCGACAAATGGAATTGAATACAGAGGTACGTCAACTTAGGAAAGAAATAACATTACTAACTGATAAATTAAATAAGAACAATATATAATCATGAAACCCAATAAATTAGATTTGAGTTCGGTTGACGGTACACAACTGAATTTGGAAGCTCTCTATCAGATAGCACCATCCTGTTTTACGGAAGTAAAGGATGATAAAACCGGAGAGTTACGCCATGTGGTCAATTTCAAAACTTTGCGTCAACTGCTTGGAGATAATACAGTGGAAGATGCGGATGAAATGTATCAGTTTACCTGGCCGGGAAAACAAGAAGCTCGCCGTGAGGCTGCTCGCCCTACTACAAAGACTTTGCGTCCGGTGGTAGAGGATAGTGTGGATTGGGATAACACACAGAATCTGTATATTGAAGGTGATAATTTGGAGGTATTGAAGTTACTTCAAAAGTCATATATGGGTAAAGTAAAGATGATTTATATTGACCCTCCTTATAATACAGGTAATGATTTTGTGTATGATGATGATTTTGCAGCTTCACAGGATGATTATGATTTATTTGCTGGAAATATAGATGAACTAGGAAATCGTTACAGAAAGAATACAGAAACCAATGGTCGTTTTCACTCAGATTGGTGTTCGATGATGTATTCACGATTAATGGTTGCTCGCTCATTGCTTACTGAGGACGGAGTAATTTTTATTTCGATAGATGATAATGAGCAGAGAAATCTGAAGAATATTTGTGATGAGATATTTGGTTCATCAAACTTTATAGCTCAGTTAATTTGGGAAAGAGCGTATTCGCCAAAAAATGATGCAAAATACATATCTAATAGTCATGATTATGTATTAATGTATGCTTTAGATTTAGAAAAGTTTACTATAGGACGATTACCTAGGACAGAGGAAGCTAATGCCCGATATTCTAATCCCGATAATGATCCTCGTGGAGTATGGAAAGCAAGTGATATGTCAGTAAAAACTTATACATCATCGTGTGATTATAAAATAACGACCCCTTCGGGGAAAATAGTAGAGCCTCCAGCAGGGCGCTGCTGGAGTCTCTCAGCGAAAGCTTTCGCTGAGAGACTCCAAGATAATCGCATTTGGTTTGGTCCTAATGGGGATAGTACTCCTTCAATAAAACGTTTTCTTTCAGAATTGAAATATGAAGGAATGGCACCAACTTCTATCTTATTTTATAAGGAGGTTGGTCATAGCCAAGAAGGAGCTAAGGAGGTTGTTTCTTTGTTTGGTAATAAGGGAGTTTTTGATGGTCCTAAGCCTGTCAGATTATTAGAAAGATTAATTATATTGGCTAATTTGAAGTCTGATTCTATTGTCTTAGATTTCTTTTCTGGTTCAGCTACAACAGCTCATGCTTTGATGAAAATGAATTCAAATAAAAACTTTCAGTGTAAGTTTATTCTAGTTCAATTGTTAGAAGAAGTTAATGATACGAAGAAGGAGCAAGAATATAAAAATATATGTGAAATTGGTAAAGAACGTATCCGTCGTGCTGGAAAGAAAATCAAGGAAGAATTCCCATTGACAACCCAAAATCTTGACACAGGTTTTCGTGTATTCCGCTTGGCTGACAGTAATTTTGAGGAAGTAAAGAAAGCTTCGGCGGAATACGACCAATCGCAGCTTGACCTTTTCCTTAATAACGTTAAGAGTGACCGTACAGACCTTGATCTTTTATTTGGAGCTATGCTTAGTTGGGGGGTACAGCTTTCTTTACCTATGGCCAGTGAAGAAGTGGATGGAAAGATGATTTATTCGGTTAATGATGGTGACCTTGTGGCTTGCTTTGCAGATGATATTACGGAAAATATCGTAAAAGCCATGGCTGACAAGCAACCGCTCCGTGTATTGTTCCGTGACAGTTGCTTTGCCCGTGACGATGCAAAAATCAATGTGTTTGAAACCCTGAAGCAGTTGTTGGACTGGAGCGAGGAAGAAGCCATAAAAAATATCAAGGTTATATAAAGTGTTGAGGTATGGAAGAAAATAAGATGATTATTTATACCTCCATTGACGGTCAGACCAGGATTGATGTCAGACTGGAGGATGAAACACTTTGGCTTACTCAGGCACAGATGTGTGAACTGTATCAGACGAGCAAGTCGAATGTGAGTGAACACATCAAACATATCTTTGAAGAAGGAGAATTGGAGGAAAATTCAGTTGTTCGGAAATTCCGAACAACTGCTTCAGATGGAAAATCATATAATACTACATACTATAATCTGGATATGATTATAGCACTTGGTTATCGTATCAAGTCTGTGATAGCCACTCGCTTTCGGCAATGGGCAACACAAAGGCTGAAAGAATACATGATAAAAGGCTTTACACTGGACGATGAGCGGTTGAAAAAGTTGGGTGGCGGTGGTTATTGGAAGGAATTGCTGGAACGCATACGTGATATCCGTGCCACAGAAAAGGTGTTCTACCGTCAGGTGTTGGAAATATATGCTACAAGTATAGATTATGATCCTCGTGCTTCTGTAAGCCAGGAGTTCTTTAAAAAAGTACAGAATAAAATTCATTATGCGGTTCACGGACATACGGCTGCTGAACTGATTGTAGAGCGTGCCGATGCCGAAAAGGATTTTATGGGTTTGCTGACGTTTAAGGGTACTCAGCCTACATTGGCAGAAGCAAAGACGGCCAAGAATTATCTGGACGAAAAAGAACTTCGCGCAATGGGACAACTGGTTTCCGGATATCTGGACTTTGCGGAGCGTCAGGCAGAGCGTGAACGACCTATGACAATGAGTGACTGGGCAAACTATCTTGACAGAATCCTGACCATGTCGGGAGAACAGTTATTGCAAGATTCCGGTAAAGTGTCGCACACAGAGGCTATGGAACATGCTACGAACGAGTACCGTAAATACAAACAACGAACCATCAGTGACGTAGAACAAGATTATCTTGATTCTATCCGTATGTTGGACAACTTGAAAAAAAAGAAGAGTCAGAATGAAACTGAAATATAAGCACCAACGCTTTCAGGCTGATGCAGCCAAAAGTGTGACAGATATATTTACCGGTCAGCAATATTGTGATAGTGCTGATTTTCTGATAGACCAGGGTAAGAATAAAGGAGTGTTTGATTTGACGGGTTTTGGCAATCAGAAGTTGATGCTTGACCGGGAGTCAATTACGGAGAATCTGAGACAAATTCAGATGAACTGGGGACTTAAACCTGTTGAATATTTGCAAGGTGATATTTCAAACCCGATGTTCACCATTGAAATGGAGACCGGTACCGGTAAGACTTATACATACATCAAGACGATGTATGAGCTGAACAAGTTGTATGGCTGGAATAAGTTTATCATAGTAGTACCCAGTATTGCCATTCGTGAAGGTGTGCAGAAAAGTTTTGAGACCATGCAGGAACACTTTGCCACAGAATACGGTAAGCGTATCCAGTTCTTTGTCTATAACTCCAAACAGCTTTCCAAAATAGATAGTTTTGCAAGTGATAGCGGATTGCATGTGATGATTATCAATACGCAAGCATTCAACAGTTCCATGAACGAAGACAAGAATCTGGAAGGACGTAGTGGTGATGCTGCTGCACGTATTATATTCTCCAGACGTGATGAGTTTGGTAGCCGCAGACCTATTGATATATTGGCTCAGACAAATCCGATTATGATTATTGACGAGCCGCAAAGTGTTCTTGGAGCAAATAAGGCAAACGCTACAAGAAAAGGAATTGCGAAGTTTCATCCTTTGTTTACTTTACTGTATAGTGCAACCCATAGGAAAGACGATGTGTACAATATGGTGTACCGGCTGGATGCGATGGATGCCTACAACCGTAAGTTGGTGAAGAAGATTGAAGTAAAAGGTATCTCACAAAAAGGCTCAACGGCTACAAATGGTTTTGTCTATCTGGATGAAATTGTAATAGGAAAAGGTAATCCGCAAGCCCGTATTTCGTTTGATGTAAAAACAGCCAATGGTTTCAAGCAAACGACTCGACTGGTTGGTGAAGGGTTTAATCTTTTTGAACAAAGTGGTGAACTGGCTGAATATGATAATCACTTTATTGTTGAACGCATTGATGGAATAGATGGTTCTGTCCGTTTCCTGAATGGCATAACTCTTTATGAGGGTGATGCTATTGGAAAAGTAAATGAGGATGTGCTTCGCAGGATTCAGATACGTGAAACTATTCGCACTCATATTGAGAGAGAAAGAGAATTGTTCCATAAAGGAATTAAAGTGCTTTCACTCTTCTTTATTGACCATGTAAATAGCTATCGTATTTATGACAAAGACGGTACAAGCAACGGTAAATTCGCTGATATGTTCGAAGAAGAATACAAAAATGTAATAGAGGAAATGCAGCCGAGTTTCTCTGATGAAGAATATGTACGATATCTGAATAAGTTCTCAGCAGAAAAAGTACACCAAGGATATTTTTCTCAGGATAAAAAGGGGATAGCCGTTGATTCAAAAGAGAAAGAGGGAGATAATGAAATACGTGCATACGATTTGATTATGAAGAATAAGGAGCGGCTGTTGAGTTTTGAGGAACCGGTACGCTTTATATTCTCTCACTCTGCCCTGAAAGAAGGTTGGGATAACCCGAATGTATTCCAGATTTGTACATTGAAAGATACCGGCAGCGAAATAAAGAAGCGTCAGGAAGTTGGTCGTGGTATGCGTCTTTGCGTAAATAAGAATGGTGAGCGCCAGGATCAGGATGTGTTGGGTGATGGTGTGTTCGATGTCAATATTCTTACGGTGATAGCCAGCGAAAGCTATGAGCATTTCAGTAAGCAGCTTCAGAGTGAACTCGCTGAAGATGTGGCAGACAGACCAGTTCAAGTAACGGCGCATTTGTTTGAAGATATAGTAATGGTATCTTCAGACGGTAAAGAGATAAAAATCAATCGTGAATTGGCGTGTGAAATTCATGAGGAGCTTATCAGTAATGGCTATGTGAAGAAAGGCAAACTTACAGAGAAGTATTTCAATGACAAGAAATCCGGAACTATTGATTTGGGAGAAGAACTGAATCCAATTAAAGCCGGAATACTTGGCAGACTTGATACCATCTTTAACCCGGATAGCATGAAACCGGACAATGCACGTAAGCCAAAAGTTGCCACATTTAGAGAAGATTTGTTCAAAGAAAAGTTCACAGAAGTCTGGAAACGTATCAATGTGAAGACTTACTATAAAGTGGATTTCAGTACAGATGAATTGATAAAGAAGGCCATAGAAAGTATTGACAAACATCTGAGTGTTACAGAAATACGAATTGTAATAGAGGGTGGTTCATTAGAAAATATCCGCGACAAGGAGTCTTTACAGGCTGGAGTAGCCATGACGGTAGGAAAGACACGCACAATCCGTGTTTCGGAAGCTGTTGGTAATAGTGTTCGCTATGATTTGGTAGGTGATTTGGTAAATGCAACCGGATTAACACGAAAAACCATAGTGGAAATATTAAAGGGCATAAAACCAGCAACTTTTGCTCAGTTTAAGATGAATCCGGAAGAATTCATTATAAAGACTGCAAATATCATTAATGATGCCAAAGCTATAGCTGTTATCCAGAAAATAGCATACGAGCGTAGTACGAACACTTATGATATGGATATTTTCACAGAAAGTACCATTAGAGGTAAACTAGGGATTAATGCATTGGAAAGTGCTAAATCTCTATATGATATTGTAGTTGTCGATAGTCTGGGTATTGAGAAAAATTTTGCAGAAGCATTGGAAAAAGAGGATGCGGTGGAAGTATATACCAAACTGCCACGTGGATTCTATATCAATACACCTATGGGACACTATAATCCGGACTGGGCTGTTGCATTTAAGGAAGGCACTGTGAAGCATATATATTTCATTGCTGAAACTAAAGGTAATGATTGGCAGGAATCACAACTTAGAGGTTCTGAGGATGCAAAGATAGAATGTGCACGCCGCCATTTTGCAGCGATAAGTGACAGTAAAGTGGTTTATGGAGTAGCAAAAGATTATCAGAGTTTATATAACCTTGTGACGAAATAGTCACAAGGTTGGAAGAATGCTTTCCGATAATCGAACTATCCAATTTTTTCGAATAGTTCGATTATCGGAAAGCATGGTATATTATCCTTTTCATGCATTCTAAGGATCTTCGGGAGTTCTGTACGGATTATGGAGTAAATTACGACAAGTTCATGAACTGGCAGCGTCATCAGTTGTAGAGTGAGAAGTTAGGCAAGACGATTCATAGTTTGATGAGGTCTCCAGATGCTACCGGATACAATGGTCGGACATGGCTTACCTGACGGAAAGCATCTAGTCGACAGGATGTATGTTACTCCTAGGGACGAATAATAAAACGTTGTTTTGGAAGTACTGAATTTGGTTGTACGTTTTCAATAAAAAGGGTGATTGTTGTAAGGCTTTTGAGAAAGTTTTCTAATTTTGCATATTACGTAACTATCTGAATCAGGATGAAGGATAGAAGCGTATGCGCAGGTACAGCCTTAACTGGAAATGTACAGAAAACCGGTAGAGACAGTGCTTGTTAATGGTAAAGCGGAATTTAAGATAGAATATGATAGAGCAAGTTTTGATTGAGAATTACAAGTCCATTAAAGACTTGTCGCTGCCTTTGAATCGGCTGAATGTGTTAATCGGTTCAAACGGAGCTGGAAAAAGTAATTTCATTTCATTCTTTGAATTGACCAAGGCAATATATGAGCAACGCTTTGGCAGTTATACCTTGTCTAAAGGGGGGATTGATAACTTGCTGCGTCAGGGAAGAAGAGTATCGCCGTCTATCCAGGGATTGATTGATTTTGACAATACAAATGCTTTTTTCTTTGAGATTAAACCATCGCAATCGAACAAAGGCTATATTGAAAAAACGGGAGATTTTTTTAATAACTGTCATAAGCCGGGAAAGGATTACTCACAGTGGAACAGAACGATTTGGGATTCTGCCGTAGAAGAATCCTCTTTAAAGGATAATAAAAGATGGAGGGCTGCGTACTTGAGAAAGTATTTAGGTAGCTTTACAGTCTATCATTTTCACGATACCAGTGCCACTTCTCCCATGCGTGGGGATTGTCCGATTAACGACAACGAATATTTGCGTGATAACGGCTCCAACCTTGCCGCATATCTGTATTCATTGATGCTGAACGATGAAAAGACATTCCGCTTGATAGAGGGTGTGATACGTTCCATTGCTCCTTATTTCAAGGGCTTCAAGCTCCGTCCGGATGCCAACAACAAGGAAAGAATTCGTCTGGAATGGGAGGAGAGGGATACAGATATGTACCTCGATGGTTATAGTTTTTCGGACGGTACTTTGCGTTTTATAGCCCTTACAACCTTACTGTTGCAGTCCAAGATGCCGGAAGTGATAATTATTGATGAACCTGAATTGGGTTTGCATCCGGCCGCTATCAATAAACTGGCCCAACTTGTCAAGCAGGCTTCGCTCAAAAGCCAGATTATTTTGTCTACTCAGTCCACCAATCTGGTCAATTGCTTTGAGGTGGAAGATATCATTGTAGTGGACAGGGCAGACAACCAATCGGTTTTTCGTCATCTGGAACGGGAAGAACTGGAAAAATGGATGGACGATTACGAATTGTCTCTCAGTGATTTGTGGGAGAAAAACATGATAGGAGGGCAGTTATGAAACGTGTGTATATTGTCGTCGAAGGGCAGACGGAGCAAGAGTTTGTCAATTCGGTCATTTCTCCCTATTTGCAAGAATTTGGTATATTGAGCGTTACGCCTGTCTTGGTTCGGACAAGCAGGACAGGACGGGGAGGAATGGTGAGCTATTCACATCTGGCAAACACGATCAGGCCTCTTCTGATGTCCGAAAAAAGCGATTATATCGTAACTACCTTTATTGACTTTTTCAGACTTCCCCACGACATGCCCCATTATGAGGACAGCATGAAGAAGGCGGACAAAATAGAGCAAATACGGTCGTTGGAAGCGGCAATCGATGAAGCTATAGACGACCGTCGTTTTTTCTCTTACATACAGTTGCACGAATTTGAGGCTTTGCTGTTTTCCAGTAACAAAGGTTTTGAGTACTATTTTTCGGAAGAACTCGCAGCAAAGACAGCTTCCATCATTTCATCCTACGACAATCCCGAAGACATCAATACCTCTCCTGAAGGGGCTCCCTCCAAAAGATTGCTGGCTATAAAGTCTGACTACAACAAAGTGCTGGAAGGAAACCTGATAGCATTGGAAATCGGGATAAAATCCATCTTGGAGAAATGTCCGCGGTTTGCGGAATGGATAAAGACAATCATTGAAAAATCTGAATAGCAAGTTCATTTTTCTGTTTATCACTTTTTATTCGTACATTTGCGAAGCATAACCCAAATACAATAACCATGAAATTTATTGGAATTATTCCTGCAAGATATGCATCTACACGCTTCCCCGCCAAACCTTTGGCACTACTGGGAGGCAAACCCGTGATACAAAGAGTTTATGAACAAGTGGCCGGTGTGCTGGACGAAGCTTACGTGGCTACCGACGACGAATGCATCGAAGCGGCTGTAAAGGCCTTCGGTGGAAAGGTGGTAATGACGTCGGTCGACCATAAGAGCGGGACCGACCGTTGCTACGAGGCTTACTGCAAGGTGGGCAGCGGCTATGACGTGGTGGTGAACATTCAGGGTGACGAACCGTTCATTCAGCGTTCGCAGCTGGAAGCCGTGAAGGCCTGCTTTGACGATGCGTCAACACAGATTGCCACACTTGTGAAACCGTTTACGCCTGCCGACGGATTTGATGCGCTGGAAAACGTGAACTCGCCCAAGGTGGTGGTGAACAAGGAGATGAAGGCGCTCTACTTCAGCCGTTCCATCATTCCTTACCAGCGTAACCGCGACAAGAAGGAGTGGCTGGCCGGACATACGTATTACAAACACATCGGACTTTATGCCTACCGCGCTCCGGTGTTGAAGGAGATTACATCTCTTCCGCAGTCGTCGCTCGAACTGGCCGAATCGCTGGAGCAGTTGCGCTGGCTGGAGAACGGTTATTCCATCAAGGTGGGCATCAGTGAAGTGGAGACCATTGGTATTGACACACCGCAGGATCTGGCACGGGCCGAAGAGTTTCTGCGTAATCAGCAGGAGGCACTATGACGCAGCTCGACCGTAGTGTGGCGCCTGCCATCCGTCAGCTGGAGCATTTTTCCATCTTGCAGCCGGAGTTGCACCGTATGAAGAACGGCATGCCGCTGTATGTGCTTTCGGCCGGAAACGAAGACGTGATTCGTTTCGACCTGCTGGTGCGGAGCGGACAGCTCGACCAGTCGCAGCCGCTTCAGGCTGTGTTTACCAACCGTATGCTGCGTGAGGGAACGGTGCGCATGACGTCGGGCGAGATTGCCGAACGACTGGATTATTATGGGGCGTGGCTCGACCTTTCTTCTTCTGTGAACTGTGGATTTGTGACACTGTATACACTGACGAAACACCTTGACCGCACCATGGAGATTGTGGCCGGACTGGTGAAGGAGTCTGTGTTTCCGGAAGAGCAGTTCCGCATTATCTGCGACATCAACCGCCAGCAGTTCCTGGTGAACAACCAGCGGGTGGATGTACTAGCCCGCAAGCAGCTGAACCGTTCGCTTTTCGGTACTTCGCATCCGTTGGGACGCTATGCCGAACTGGAGGATTATGAACGCATTCAGGTGGAGGCGCTGAAGGATTTCTATCACCGCCATTATCATTCGGGCAACTGCTCCATGTACGTGTCGGGTAAGGTGACCCCCGAGGTGGTGCGCTGCATCGAACGTCACTGGGGAGAGGCGCCCTGGGGAAATTGTACGGCAGAGAAGGTGGAACGCACGTGGGACATCGTGAAGGATGCCCGCAAACGGGTTCACGTGGAGAAGGAGGATGCCTTGCAGAGTTCGCTCCGCATGGGTGGTTTCTCGCTCGACCGCAAGCATCCTGATTACCTGAAACTGCGTGTGCTGGTTACGCTGTTCGGAGGGTATTTCGGCAGTCGTCTGATGTCGAACATCCGTGAGGATAAGGGATATACCTACGGCATCGGGGCCGGACTGGTGTCTTATCCGGGCACGAGTCTGCTGGTGGTGAGTACGGAGGCGGCCAATGAATACATGGAGTCTGTCATCACGGAAGTGTATCATGAAATGGACCGTCTGCGTCAGGATAAGGTGCCGGCAGAAGAACTGGAGATGGTGCGCAACTACATGCTGGGCGATATGTGCCGTTCGTACGAGGGGGCATTCTCGCTTTCGGATGCCTGGATATTCATCGAAACGGCCGGATTGAAGCCCGACTTTTTTGATGCATCGCTGGCTGCCATCCGTGAGGTGACGTCCGACGAACTGCTTTCGCTGGCTCAGCGCTATTTCTGCAAAGAAAACTTAATAGAGGTAGTGGCAGGTAAAAAAGTATAAACCTTCCGGCTCGTGCAAAAGTAAAAAGACTATTTTTGAGCGGAATTAAAAAAGAGACTAAGAACGTGAGAAAGAACAAACATACATTATTTTTATTTGCCTTGCTGGCATTCAGCTCGGTATCGGCTTCGGCCCAGTTGTCATTGGGATACTACCAGTTTAAGGATGGTTCGGAATATACCGGCGAACTGAAAGGACGCCGCCCGAACGGAAAGGGAAAGACGGTGTTCCGCAATGGCGACGTGTACGAAGGTGAATATGTGAAGGGTAAACGCCAGGGTGAAGGTACCTACACTTTCAGCGACGGAGAAAAGTACGTGGGAGAGTGGTACGAAGACCAGCAGCACGGCAAGGGAACGTATTATTTCATGAACAACAACCGTTACGACGGGATGTGGCACACTGACTACCAGGAGGGTGAGGGTACGATGACCTATTATAACGGGGACTTATATACTGGAACCTGGCATCATGACAAGCGCAACGGACAGGGTACTTATACCTGGAAAGGCGGAGCGGTCTACACCGGCGAATGGAAGAATGACCTGAAGAACGGGAAGGGCACCATGGTGTGGGACGACAAGTCGAAGTATGAAGGCGACTGGAAGGACGGCATGCGTCACGGAAAGGGTACTTTCTACTATACCAACGGAGACAAGTACGTGGGCGACTGGAAAGATGATGTGCAGGATGGAAAGGGTATCTATTATTTCCAGAATGGTGAACGCTACGAGGGGGATTATGCCAACGGTGAACGCACGGGAAGGGGTATCTATACGTATCCGAACGGCGACAAATACGTAGGTCATTTCCTGAACGGACAGCAGGAGGGACAAGGCACGTTCACCTGGGCCAACGGAGCGGTGTACGACGGGCAATGGTCGAAGAACCAGCGCTCGGGTACCGGAAAATACAAGTGGGCCAACGGTGATGAATACGAAGGTCAGTGGAAGAACAACCTGGCCGAGGGAGAAGGTGTGCTTCACATGGCTGACGGTTCTGTCTATACAGGTTCTTTTGTACGTGGAAAGGAAGAAGGAAAGGGTGTGCTGATTGAAAAGGACGGCACTCGCTTTGAGGGCTTCTTCAAGCAGGGAAAGAAAGACGGTTCATTCGTAGAGATGGATGCCAACGGGAATATTGTCCGGAAAGGGACTTTCAGATACGGACGTTTATTGGAGGAGAAAAAATAATGATGGAATTATCCGAACTGACTTTGAAGGTGCGTGAACTGGCTGTAGCCACGGGAGCTTTTATCCGTGAGGAGCGGAAGAAGTTCAGCCGTGAGCGGATTGAGAAGAAGCACGCACACGATTATGTGTCGTATGTCGACAAGGAATCGGAACGAAGAATAGTAGCCTGTCTGCGGGAGTTGCTTCCCGAGGCAGGTTTTATTGCTGAAGAGGGGAGCGGAACTCACACCGACGAGGAGTATTGCTGGCTGGTTGACCCGCTGGACGGTACGACCAACTTCATTCATAACCATGCACCTTATTGTGTGAGCATTGCCTTGCGTAATCGTGAGGAAATCTTGCTGGGAGTGGTTTATGAAGTGTGCCGCGACGAGTGTTTCTGGACTTGCAAGGGGGCGCCTGCTTATTGTAATGACCGACAGATTCGGGTGTCGCAGGTAGCTGTACCCGATGAGGCTTTTATGGCTTTCGGTCTTCCGTACGAAACGGAGGCTTACAAGCCGGTATTCAACCGCCTGATAGAAGGCTGCTACGGGCATGTGGCAGGCATTCGGGTGGTCGGTGCGGCGGCTGCCGAGATGTGTTACGTGGCCGACGGGCGTTTTGAAGCGCGTGCCGAAGCCTTCACTTGTCCGTGGGATGTGGCGGCAGGTATCTTGCTGGTACAGAATGCCGGAGGAAGGGTGACCGACTTTTCCGGGGGTGATTCATGCTATTCCGGCCGCGAAGTGGTGGCTTCCAACGGAAAGGTGCACGATTTTTTGTTGAATCTGCTGGGATAATGTAAAAAAATATCGTTTTATTCGACAGATAAGAATTAATTTCGTAAGTTTGTGTGACTCAAAAGTAAAGAATATGGATATACCGGGCATATTGGATTTCCTGAAAGTACTGGCGGCAAACAACAACCGGGAGTGGTTTCAGGAACATAAAGCGGAATATTTGAGTGTGCAGGCAGACTTCGAGGAGTTGCTGGCAGGGGTGATTGCCCGCCTTTCGCCATGGGATGAAAGTGTGGCGCACGTCCTTCCGCGTGACTGCACGTATCGCATCTACCGGGATGTCCGTTTTTCTTCCGACAAGTCTCCTTATAAGACCCACATCGGAGGGTATATCAATGCAAGGGGAAAGAAATCCAATCACTGTGGTTATTATCTTCATCTGGAACCGGGCAACTGTATGCTGGCCGGAGGAAGTTGGTGCATGCCTGCCGATATGTTGCGGGCGGTGCGTCAGTCGGTGTGCGACCGCATTGATGAGTATCGTGCCATTGTGGAAGATCCGGCTTTCAAGGAGTATTTCCCGGTGGTAGGCGAGTCGCATCTGAAGACGGTGCCCAAGGGATTTCCGAAGGATTTTCCTTATCCGCAGTACATCCGTTGCAAGGATTTTACGGTGGCCTGCCGGGTGGAAGATGAGTTCTTTTCCCGTCCGGACTTTATGGAACGGATTATCGACGTGTTTCGCCAGCTGAAACGCTTTGCCGATTTTACAAATGAAACGATAGATGAGTTTGAATAAAATATTAACGACTTAAAACTGAAAGAATATGGTTATTGACAAATTGGAAAATTTGGAAAAATATGTGTCACTGAATCCTTTGTTTGCAGAGGCTGTAGCTTTCCTGAAGGCAACTGACTTGCAGGCACACGAAGTGGGGAAGGTAGTGCTGAAGGAAGGTGAACTGATGGTGAATTTTGCAGATGCACGTCCGAAGACAAAAGAAGAAGCGCGTCTGGAAACACACAATGATTTCATCGACATCCAGATTCCATTGTCGGGGGTGGAAGTAATGGGCTATATGCCGCGTACGGATTTGCCTGAAGCTGTTTACAATGCAGAAAAAGATATTACCTTCTATGAAGGACTGGCTACTGACTACCTGACCGTAAAGCCGGGTATGTTTGCTATTTTCTTCCCGGAAGACGCACATGCACCGGGCGTAACTCCCGACGGAGTGAGAAAAGTGATTGTAAAAGTACGTGTCAAATAATTTCTAATTACTAATACTATGGACAAGGTATTGAATATCATAAAGAATGATCCGTGGTTGGAACCATATGCCGACGCTATCAACGGCCGTCATCAGCATGTGGTAGAAAAAGAAAAGGAACTGGTAGGAAAGAAGACATTGTCGGATTTTGCTACCGGACACATGTATTTCGGTTTGCACCGCACTGACAAGGGATGGACTTTCCGTGAATGGGCGCCGAATGCGACGGAAATCTACCTGGTGGGCGATTTCAACGACTGGCAGGAGAAACCGGCTTTCCGCATGAAACGTGTGCGCAAGACGGGCAACTGGGAAATCAATCTGCCGGAAAAGGCCATGAAGCACGGCGACTTGTACAAGCTGAAAGTGTACTGGGAAGGTGGATGCGGTGAACGTATTCCGGCGTGGGCTACCCGCGTAGTGCAGGATGAACAGACCAAGATTTTCAGTGCACAGGTATGGAATCCGGAGAAACCGTATAAGTTCAAGAAAAAGACCTTTACGCCTAATGTGGCTCCGCTGATGATTTACGAATGCCACATCGGTATGGGACAGGATGCGGAAAAGGTTGGTACGTACAATGAATTCCGTGAGAATGTACTGCCGCGAATTGCGAAGGACGGATACAACTGTATTCAGATTATGGCCATTCAGGAACATCCTTATTACGGAAGTTTCGGCTATCATGTGTCCAGCTTCTTTGCTCCTTCTTCACGCTTCGGTACACCGGAAGAACTGAAACAGCTTATCGACACGGCACACCAGATGAACATTGCCGTGATTATGGATATCGTACACTCACACGCCGTGAAGAACGAGGTAGAAGGACTGGGCAACTTTGCCGGTGATCCTTGCCAGTATTTCTATCAGGGCGGACGTCGTGAACATCCGGCATGGGATTCGCTCTGCTTTGACTATGGCAAGAACGAGGTGATTCACTTCCTGTTGTCTAACTGTAAGTACTGGTTGGAAGAGTTTCATTTCGATGGTTTCCGTTTCGATGGGGTGACTTCTATGCTTTATTACAGTCACGGACTGGGTGAGGCTTTCTGCAACTATGGTGACTACTTCAACGGTCATCAGGATGACAATGCCATCTGTTACCTGACGCTGGCCAATCGGCTGATTCATGAAGTGAATCCGAAGGCCATTACCATTGCCGAGGAAGTATCGGGTATGCCGGGACTGGCTGCTCCGTTCGAAGACGGAGGTTACGGCTTCGATTACCGCATGGCCATGAACATTCCTGACTATTGGATTAAGATTATCAAGGAACGTCGCGATGAGGACTGGAAACCGTCCAGCCTGTTCTGGGAAGTGACTAACCGCCGCAAGGATGAAAAGACCATCTCTTACTGCGAAAGCCACGACCAGGCACTGGTGGGTGACAAGACCATCATCTTCCGCCTGATTGATGCCGACATGTACTGGCACTTCAAGATTGGCGACGAGAATGGAGTGGTGGAACGAGGCATTGCCCTGCACAAGATGATTCGTCTGCTCACGGCTTCTACCATCAACGGAGGTTACCTGAACTTTATGGGTAATGAATTCGGTCATCCGGAATGGATTGACTTCCCGCGCGAAGGCAACGGATGGTCATACAAGTATGCACGCCGTCAGTGGAACCTGGTTGATAATCCGGATTTGTGCTATCATTACCTGGGCGACTTCGATGAGGCGATGGTCAAGCTGATTCGCAGTGTGAAGAACATCCAGAAATCGGATGTCATCGAGGTATGGCATAACGATGGTGACCAGATTCTGGCATACCGCCGCAAGGATTTGGTGTTTGTGTTCAACTTCAACCCGACCCGTTCGTTTGCCGATTATGGCTTCCTCGTACCGAGAGGTGCCTACGACGTGGTTCTGAACACAGACAACAAGCAGTTTGGTGGATTCGGCTTCTCAGACGACAGTCTCCGCCACTTCACCTGTGCCGACCCGCTTTATGCAAAAGACAAGAAAGAATGGCTGAAACTGTATGTGCCGGCCCGTTCTGCAGTTGTATTAAAACGAGTGAAAGATTGAATTGATATTGTATGAGTGATTACACAAATGCATTTTATAAGAAGACTGCACGCATCATGATTGCTGTATGCGGTCTTCTTTTTTCTCTGTTTAGTTTTGTATATCTTTATGTGTTCCAGCGCGATGTGCTGGAAGCTCTTCATTTCTCGCTGGCACATGGAAAGACTACCTTTGCTCCGATGGCCAGCGCGCTGGTCATTACGCTGATTCTGCTGTTGCTGCGCTGGGGAGTAAACAGTCTGCTTGGGCTGAAGGGAAGGGTACGTGCCCTGGCGTATGTGCCGTCCTTTCTGGTGCTTTGTGCCCTGACGGATGTAGGGCGTGGAGTGTATATCTCCGACTACCATACTCCGTGGACCTGGCTGTTGCCTTTACTGGTGTTGCTGTTTGTGGGAATCGGTTACTGGTTGCGTGGAGTTTTTCGCGTACAGCTGAATCACGAAGGAAGTCTCTGGGGACTGGTCAACAGTAATCTGGCTGTCTTGTTGGGGTTGTGTCTGCTGACAGTGTGTGTGGGTAGTACCAACCGGCAGTTTCATCATGAGCTGGAGGCGGAACATTACCTGCGAGCCGGGGAGTATGACAAGGTGCTACGTGTAGGAGAAAAATCATTGGAGGCCAGCCGTACGCTGACCGCCTATCGTGCCGTGGCCTTGTCGCACTTGGGAAAGATGGGCGACAAGCTGTTTGCTTATCCGCAGTATTACCGTTCCGACGGGTTGTTCTTTGAAACGGATTCTCTGCACACGCTCCGTTATACGAACGATTCCATTTATTACCTGCTGGGAGCACGTCCTTATGAGGGAGAAGACCGCATGGTATTCCTGCGGAACATCTGCTACAAGGGAACGGGAAAATATACCTCGCTGGATTATTACCTTTCTGCCTTGCTGCTTGAAAAGAAACTGGACAGTTTCGCACAGGCCGTTCCCGATTTCTATTTGCCGGAAGATACCTTGCCGCGTTATTACCGGGAAGCTCTGACGCTGTATCATGTTCAGCGGAATGATACTGTATCTTTGCGTGCAGACAGTCTGACTTTAGATCGTTTCAAGGCTTACCAGACCTTGCAGCAGAAAGAGGGTTCTCCGCTGGAAGAACGCAACCGTATGCGTCGCGAGTTTGGCGATACCTACTGGTGGTACTATGATTATCAGGAATAAAAAACATTTGTGTGGAGATAAAAAATTAAGAGAGGCTGCCGGGGAAATGCAGCCTCTCTTATTTTTTAAAGAACAAACGCTTTTGCCCTTACAGCTGATATTTTCACAAATACCAATACTGTTCTTATCTATTACTATGAAAAACATCTTTATAACATCCGGTTCACTTGGGTTGTTCAGAGAAAAATGTAGTTTTAACACTTGTTTTGATTCTGTTTCTATCGTTTACATATTTCCTTGAAATCACAATAAGTGCACCGGTCTTCTTCTTCCGTCTGACTGAAACTCAGGTCGGGATTGAAAATCTCTTCCAGGAGTGCCTGCAGGCGGGTTCTGAACTCTTCTTCCAGCAATGAAAAGTCTTCCACGGGAGTAGTTTTGTTATACGATTCCTTGAGCTGGACGACGGGCGAGTAATCTTCTGCCGCAGCTCGGTGAATGTAGAGCAGGGCAGGAGCTGCCTTCCGGTCATCATTCCGTTCACGCAGTTTCCGGCATACGATGGCGGCATACAGGAAAGTCTGGAACACGTAATTGGAACGTTTGGGGCCGGGTGTGAACAACGATTCTACGCTGGGCGGGGTGTCGGCCTTGCCTCCCGTTTTGTAGTCCACAATGCGGAGCACGTTGTCCTTGCTGTCCATGCGGTCGATGATACCGCCCATGCGCGAGCGGATGACTCCCTTGGGCGTCTGTATCTCTACGTCCTCCATGACCCGTTGTTCGGAGCCCACGAAGGTAAAGGGAGCGTGGCGCAGGTCGTTGCGAAGCAGTTGCTGAATGTAGCGCAGAATCACGGCGGAATTGATGAGCTGTACCCCGTTGTATTCTGGACGCTCGTCGGCAGGGAGGTGGAAGAACAGTTCCTTGAACCCGTTGTCCACGTAATTCTGTAGTTTCACTTCTTCCTGGAGCAGGGCTTCCAAGGTGTCTTTGCTGATGACTTTTCCGTGTGCCGTGAGCTCCTTGTAGATGTGTTCGGCAGCGTAGTGGAAGATGCTTCCGAATTTGGCCGAGTCGATTTCCGCACTCACCTCTTCGGGGGCTGCCAGTCCTGCTACGTACTTATAGTAAAACTTCAGCGGACAGTCCAGGTAGCAGTTCAGGGCTGACGGGGAAAGAAGGGCTTTCGGATTTACCCGCACGTCGAACACGCTCTGCATCCGTTTCATGATGTCGGGCGACTTGGGGATACAGATGGGTGAGGAAGCAATGGGCGACTGTTCTGCCTCCAGTTGTTTCCGCTGTACGGGATAGCCCCACTCAATCAGCAGCTGGAGCATGAAGCGCGACATCTCTCCCCGGTTCATGCCGTCGCTCACCGTGTTGTAGAGTAACGTAGCCTTCTCTGCCCGTTGCAGCAGGCGGTAGAAATAGTAGGCATAGACTGCAATCTTGTGGTCGATGGTTGTCATACCGAACGCCTTGCGCAGGTTATAGGGGATGAACGAAGCATCACCGCCTGCCTTGGGCAACTGACCTTCGTTGACCGACAGCAGAATGACGTGGCGGAAATCCAGGTTACGTGTTTCTAGTACTCCCATCACCTGCATACCGATGGCCGGCTCTCCGTGGAAAGGAATGCTGGCTGTCGACATGACGCGTACCAGCAGGCGGTGGAAGATGGCAGGTTGTACCTCCAGGTCCTTGCTTTCAAGCAGGGCATGGAAGCGGTTGACCATGGTGAAGCTTTTGAACAAGGCTTCGCGATAGAGCTGGTCGAGGGCATTGCTGGTGGAAGCTGCCTGCTTGCGATACAGCTGCGCCACCTGCTTCAAGATATCGGCCAGCCGCTTGCACAACTCCAGGTTGTGGCTGCACGGTTTGAACAGCAGCGACAAGGCCTCGTCCCGTTCCAGTTCCGAGGGCAGGGGATAGAAGCGGTTCTTCTCCGTCAGTTCCTTTTCCAGCGGAGCGGCTTCTCCGGAAAGCAGTTGCGTGTACGGATGCTTCAGCACGCTGATGACTTCGGCAAACTGGTAGCGTCCGCTGCGGGAATTGTAGCCCGCAATGTGCAGTTCCAGCAACGTCTTTACGAAGCTGTAGGCCGGTGTCTGCGAGAGCGGGAAACCCATGGTGATGTTGATGTGGCGCACGTTGTCCGGCAGTGAGTGAAGTACAGGTTGCAGCATGGCCTCGTTGCAGAGCACCACGGCCGTTTCCTTTTCGTTCTCCGTCAGGTTCTCCCGAATCCATTGCGGCAGGTAACGTGCCTGTCCGTTCTCCGTAGGAGATTCGATGAAGGTAATTTTCTTCGGATGGTTCAGGTGGTCGAACAGGGAAGGCGGCAATTCCGAGGGGAAATTCTTCAGGTTGCGGCGGATAAACTCGCCTGCCTCGTGCGGATGCTTGTTCAGGTAGAAGGTATCGTAGTCCCAGTAGAACAGGGCCTTTCCTGCCTCGTGCAACTTGCTGAACAGGGTTTGTTCCACCTTATTCAGCACGTTGAATCCCACGAACACATATTTGTCGTAGGGAAACTGCTGTACGTCCATAGTCTCTGTCACCTCGCGGTAGAGCATTCCTTCGTAGGCGATGCCCTGCTCGCGGAGCAATTCCTTGTATTGCGTATAGATGTCGCCCAGCACGTCCCACAATGAGATGAAACGTCGCTTCAGTTCCGTGACCTGCTCGATGGAGAAATTGCGGAAGAACTGACTTAATGCTTCCTTCTGTCCTTCCTCCAGAAAGTCATATTCACCCGTCAGCTTGTTCAGGTCCTTCAAGTTGCTGAACAGCGCTTTGGTGTCGGCCATGTTCTTGTCAGCATCGTCAAAGTCGCTGATGAGCATCTCGCCCCAGAAGTAGAATTCGTCCAGGGTTTCCTTGCTGCCCGTTATTTCACGGAACACCTTGTAGAGATCGCACACTAATTTGATGGAATCGCCCGTCACCCATTGCGACGACTGGCGGAACAGCTCACTGATGCTCACGTAGGCCGGCGACCACACCGGGCGGTCGGATTCCTGTGCCAGGTATTCATTGAAAAAGAGGCTGGCACGTTTGTTCGGGAAAACCACAGCCACCTTCGTGAAGTCTCCGTTCATCTTCCGGTACAAATCGGCGGCCACCTGCTTCAAAAAAGTTTCCATATATTGCATTGTCGAAATATCGTTGTGAAAAAATAAACTCAGGCCGGAAGTGTCACTTCTTCCAGCTCATTGGCAAACACATACCAAAGGAATCCCCGGATGTGGGTGTAGCCCATCAGCGTGAGCAAGTCCATGTACTCCTGCACCTGCGCGCGGTAAGCCTCGTTCTTTTTTCCGAACTTGAAGTCCACCACAACCACCTGCCCGTCTTTCCGCATCACGCGGTCGGGGCGGCGTGTCTGCATCTGTCCCTGCTCGTCGGTGTAGACAATGGCACACTCGTTGTAAAGCTCCCATGTACCGCTGAACCAGTCCTTCACGGCCGGATGCTGTAAGGCCCGTTGCGCCAGTGCTTCCACCTGCTTCATTTGTTTTTCCGATTCGAAGATACCCTCGAAGTTCAACCGTTCCAAAGCAGGTGATAGGTCGTCTGCCTTTTCGATGTGGGCAAACACCTGGTGCAGCAACTGTCCCTGACGGATGTACTGTCCGCGATTGTCCTCCGTGTCGTCACCTTGAATGAAGTCGGCCGAACGGTTTGACTGCTTGAATTCGATGTGTGTCTCGATGCTTTCCATCTTCACGGGCACTCCCTCGCGGGGCGATGACAGCCGGTTGGATTTGCCTGCTTTCTTCTCATCGTGCGCCGTGCAGAGCTCCCCGTATTCGCCCACTGCATCGTCTTCCGGATTCTCTTGTGCCAGCGGCAGTTCCACCTCCTGCATGAGGGGCAGACTGTCGTACAACAGTTCTGAAACCGTTCCCTTCTGTCCTGCTTTGGCGAAAATAATCAGGTTCTTGCAGGCGCGTGTAAACGCTACGTAAAGCAGGTTCAGGTTGTCCACCCAGAGCTGTAATTTCTCTTCCAGGTAATCGTCGTGATACACCGATTCCGCCATGGCACCAGAATAGTTCACCGGTACGATGTCCAGGCGGTTGAACGGTGGAATGTCGGTTTCCTTTCCCGTACCTGCCACGCTACACCATATCAGGTGATTGTTCGTTTCGTTCTCCATCTTCCAATCGCAGAATGGCAACAGTACCGTGTGATATTCCAGTCCCTTCGACTTGTGGATGGACAAGATGCGGATGCCGTCAATCTCGCCCGAAGGGATGGTCTTCGCGTTCAGCTTCTCGTCCCAGAAACGGATGAAAGCCGTCAGCTCCGATGAGTTGTTCTGCATGTATTCTGTCACCGCATCATAGAAAGCACAGAGATACGCATCCTGCTTCTCGATAAGCTGCATGTCGAACAGCACAAACAACTTCTCCAGCAGTTCGTACAGCGGCATGAAACGGAGTTCGTTTGCCTGCAACTGGAAGGCTGCCGGCAGGTAACGGGACGGGTCGTCGAGCAGCACTGTGTTGAGGCTGATGTCCTTGTGCAATACCCCTTGCTGATAAGCTACCGCCAGCCGTGCCAATGCGATGCGGTCGTCGGGCGAAGAAAGATACCGCAGTCCGTCGATGAGCATGCTCACTGCCAGCGATGCACTCAGCCGGAACGCCTCGTCGGATACGATGCGGTAGGGGGTATGTTCGTCGAAGTAAGCGGCAATGTCGGGGATACTCCGGTTCTTTCGCACCAGAATGGCCATCTCGTTGAGGCGGATACCCTCTGCCGTAAGGCGTTCCACTTCCTCGGCCAGCTGCTTCAAGGTCGCTTCCGTGTAAGGCCGCTCCTTGGAATCCTGCAGAAAGGTCACCTTTACGAATCCCTTCTCCTCCTTCTTGGCACAACGCTGCCGCACATCGCTGTATGCCTGTTCCAGTTGGGCGCAAGGCATGCCCTGTTCCTCCTGATAGCGTCGGTTCAGTGTCTGGCAGGCCGCCGTGAAAAACTCGTTGTTGAAGCGGATGATGCGTGCCTCACTTCGCCAGTTCGTGTCGAGCGTACATTCCTTGATGCGGAAACTCCGGTCATTGCCCAGTCCCGCCAGAATTTTCCAGTCGCCGCTTCGCCAGCGGTAGATGCTCTGCTTGATGTCGCCCACGATGAGGCTGCCTTCCTTCTGTGCCAGGCTTTCCTGCAACAGCAGATGGAAGTTCTCCCACTGCATGCGCGAGGTATCCTGAAACTCGTCAATCATTACCGTATCGATGGTGGTACCGATTTTCTCGTAGACAAACGAGGCGTCTCCCTCCCTGATTAAGCTATGGAGCAAGGCATTGGTATCCGACAGCAGAAAACGGTTGTGCGCCTGGTTCTGCAAGCGTACCTCCTCGTCAATGTGCGCCAGCAAACGCAGGTTGTTCAGGTAACGCAGCGAAAGGTCGCACGAGTTAAGCAGCAAGTTGTTCTGCGGGCGACGGTTTTCCGCTTCCGCTAACAAGGGTATCAGTTCCGAAGCCGCCAGCGAACGGATTTCATCGCGGTGGGCCGACGTTTTGGTCGTCCAGTTTTCCTCGCTCTCCAGACACTTCTCCACGGTGGCATTGCGGATGTCATCGCTCAGTTTCCCGTTGGCCAGTTTGTTGAAATAACTGCCGATGCCCCGTGAGCCGTTCTTCAGGTCGGTCGGAGTCAGTCCGTGCATTTCGAGCAAGCCCGTAAACTGTTCGCTGAATCCCTTCATGAATTCCAGCACCTCTTCGCGGATACTTTTCAGCTCATCCCGGTAGGAAGGAATAAAGTTCGGGTCGGCCAGTTTCCGGCGCAGTCCTTCTCCCTTCTCGATGTAGCTCTCGTCGAAAATGTTCTGTCCGAATCCCTTGATGTCCTTCGACACATCCCAGCGGCGGTCGTTCACGATACGTTCCTCGATGTACTCCAGCAGCCAGTAGAGCACCGGTGAGCGCCGGTCCAGCTTCTCAATCATGGCATCCACCGCATCGCTCAACACCTCCGTATTGTTCAGTTCGATAGACAAGTTGGCCCCTAACTCCAGTTCCCGCGCCAAGTTGCGCATCACCGACTGGAAAAACGAGTCGATGGTCTCGATGCGGAAACGGCTGTAATCATGAATGATGTGCCGTAACGCCTCCCGTGCCGATTCCCGGATTTCCTCGACCGATTTGGTCGATGTCTTCTGAATCTCCTTCAGGTAGCCTTCCGAACCTTCGTCGGCCGTAGCGATGCCGTAAAGCTGTTCCAGGATACGCTCCTTCATTTCCGCCGTCGCCTTGTTAGTGAATGTCACAGCCAGAATCCTGCGGTAGGCATACGGGTCTTCAATCAGTTGTCTTATATAATGTACCGCCAGTGTAAAGGTCTTGCCGGAGCCGGCAGAAGCCTTATAGACTAAAAGCTGGGGATGCTGTTCCATGTGTGATGTCGTTTTTAGGGTTTTCGTTACACAAACTTACGGAATTTTCGCGGAAAAACCGCAGGAAACGGCTGATTAGTGAGGGGAGAGCCGTGGCACGTGTATCCGGAAATCTTCCTGCGGTATGCTGAAAATGCCTGGAAGCTTTCTATGTTTTCCGGTACGGAACTGTATGTTTCCCGTCCGGAAAACGTAGGGTTTCGCACCGGAAAACCTATGGCTTGCGTGCGGAAACGTAAAAAGTTGTAGTACGTTTCTCATTTTATGTGACGGCCTTTGGAAAAGAGAGATAGGGGAATGTCTGCTTTAGTGAAAAGTGTTTGAAAATGTTGGTGTATATTAACAAATGTAATTATCTTTGTATCCGATAACCGGGTGAGGTAACCTGTTTGTCCGGCAGAATTTAGAAATGAGATACCAAAAAACTTTTTATTATGAAATTAAGGCTATACATCGGAGGACTGGTAGCTTTCTCCGTTTTATTTTCTTCGTGTGGGAAAGACTCGGAAAAGGGAGAATCGTTTGAACCTCATACGTATAATGTTTCGGGGAAGGTAGAAAAAGGACCTTTTGTGAGTGGGTCGACCATTACCATCCAGCCCATGGATTCCAAGCTTCAGGTAAGAGGTGATTTCTATTCCTCTACCATTCAAGACGATATGGGAAATTTCTCTTTTGGTTCCAAATTGTTTGAAGCTCCTTATGCAGAACTTACAGCCAACGGATATTTCTTTAATGAAGTAGAAGGAGAGCTTTCTTCAGGTACCTTAAGCCTGCGTGCATTGGTTGATTTGTCAGATAAGACCACGGTCAATGTCAATGTGCTGACTCATCTAAAATACCAGCGTGTACAGAGGCTGGTGGAAGGAGGTATGAGTTTCAAAGAAGCCAATACGCAAGCACAAAAAGAATTGTTTACGGCTTTCGGACTCCAGAAATATGAAGATAAGGATGCCTCTTCACTTTCCATCATTGGAGGTACAGATGAATCAGCTGCCTTGATTGCTATATCATCTTTATTGATTGTAGATAGAAGTGAAGCTGCTTTGACGGAGTATTTGGCCAAGCTGTGTAAAGAATTTGGAGATAACGGTGCATTTACAGAGTCAACTCGGCAGCAGATGGAAGAAGACCGGAATGCATTGACCGGGCAGTTGTCGGCTGTTCGCAACCATGTTATTGACCGCTATGAGGAAATAGGCCTGCCGATAGAAGTGAAGGAACTGGCTTACTTCTTTGACTGGGACAATGACGGAGTGGCCGGAAATGAAACCTTACAAGAAGGGCAGACGGTTACACTGGAAACCACGGAGCTTCAGGTACCGAACCAGGGTGGCAATTATACGATAAAGATTACCTCTCCTGTACCAGTTTATTTGGAACCACTAATTTCAGAGGATGATGAATCGTATCCACCTCTCATTTCGGATGATTATTTTTCTACGAATATTTATGAGGGTTTGGCGGATGCATCTGTTTCCCTTGAGAAGTCGCTGGAGAATAATGTGCTTACCATTAATGTGAGTCCTCTAAATTCTCGAACTTCTAAAGAAGCTTCTGTGAAAGTATACGACTGTATGGGGAATGAGGTCGGAGAGGTGAAGATTGTCCAGGAAGGAAACCCTGATATGCCTCTGCCTAAGTTGGGAGAGACTGGCAAGACGGTGGTGGCTGGATTTGCTTTAGAACTTGCAAAAGCTTTTTCGCAGTGGTCGTTGATGGAACAATATTACCATTATAACAAAGAGGCAAATTTAGTTTCTCAATATATAAGTCCGGATGCGACGATTATAAGTGACATCTGGAACTCTTTTTATCGTGCCAATAGGATGAACCTGACG
>OGNL01000159.1_pt1 | contig 33818 bp, 20 predicted proteins | sample 1573471 | NCBI WGS metagenome assembly OGNL01 (sample SAMEA2582001, study PRJEB24529) | metagenome | biome: Human gut stool | place: China | collected 2011 | reverse complement strand
CAGTCCTTATCTGACTGTAATAATGAATCTATGTATTTTCTGTATGTTAAAATACGGTTTTTCATGGTCAGCCTTCTTTCTTTAAAATGTCTATCTTATATTTCATCATCTACACTATTTAGTAAACGATCAAAATCACTCTGATATAAAGAATCCTGAATAACCCTGTATTTCTCAAATTCACTCTCTGCAAATTCTTTTGCTATCGCGGCTGTCACCTTTCCTTTATCTTGCAACACATCGGCATCATTAAATCTAAGAAATGCATCCAGCTTAGTTTTCCAGTCTTCCATAGTCATTGGAATATGTCTTCGTGCCTGTCTTGTAGCATAATCTAAATACATTGTTACTATTTCATTCAATTCTGTTATCTCTTCTTTTGCCAAATAGTTCTTGGCAATCGTAACATCCGTCTTTACAATCTTTCCGTCTGGTGCATTCTTCCAAGATGTAAGCCCCATATGTTCTTTATTATGATCAGCCCTTGCAGCTATCACTTCTGCTGCCGTATTTCCATGTACGGCATAGTGCATCTTATTCTGAACTGTCGCATAAAACTCCTTTGTTACTACAGAATTTTTATCATAATCAACAGCAGTTGCATATATATCTGTAATCTTTTGATAAAACCTCCGTTCACTTGCTCTGATTTCTTGAATTTCAGCTATTAAATGTTCAAAATAATCTTCATCAAAAATCTGACCATTAATCAGCCTGCTTTTGTCTAACACATATCCCTGTTTTGTAAATGCTTCCAAAACCTTTGTCGCCCAAACTCTAAACTGTGTCGCCCTTTCAGAATTAGTTCGATATCCCACAGCTATGATTGCAGCCAATGAATAAAACTTATACTTGTATTCTTTTCCATCATCTGCAGTTTGTGCAAATTTTGCACAAACTGAATTTTCATCAAGCTCTCCATCTTTAAATATGTTACTTAAATGCTTTGAAACGACACTTCTATCAACATCAAAAAGTTGTGCTATCGCCTTCTGAGTAAGCCATACATCATTATTCTGCACTCTTACTTCAATTCCATCATCTCCTGCATCTCGGGTAAATACCAGAAAATCCACTGTACTATTTCTTATTTGTATTTTTTCGCTCATTCAGACATACCTTTCTTTTCTATATTGCACTAATAAGAAGCATATTTAAACTACCTTCCCGATATCGCACTCTTAAACCATCTTCCCGTCTCAGACAAATCACCATCACTCCAGCCGCTCTTGGCACTGCAGCCAGATGATATAAGTGCTGATGTCTCTGCCTTATTGCTAAGACTCCATGCAATAAAACTCAGCTGATTGCTGTTCATGAATTCAAGCCACTCGTTGGCAGATGCATAATCTATTCCGCCGTTGCCTGATGCGTCACATATACTACATTCACTGATAAACACTGGAACTCCGGCATTAAGTGCTGTGCTTATCTTATTTCTTATATTTTCCTTATGTGTTCCTGCATAAAAATGTGCCACATACATAACATTTCCATCATCAAGCGTATTGCCGACAACGCTGTCAACATCCTGTGACCATGTATTAGTTCCTACAAGTATAAGTGAATGATCGTCGAATTGTCTTATTGTGCCTATTACAGTCTCAGCATATGGCTTAATGTCTGAATTCCAGTCAGCACCAACAGGTTCATTACATATTTCATATATTACATTGTCATGGCCTGAATACTTAGATGCCATCTCTGCAAAAAAATCACACGCCTCCTGAGTGTGTCTTGATGGTGCATAATTAAGCACATGCCAGTCTATAATTACATACATTCCAAGATCTGTTGCATAATTAACTCCATTATCAATTATCTGTTTTAATGCTGCTTTGTCTCCACCTGAAAGATATCAATTATATTCTTCAGGATACATAGCAATTCTCACTACATTTGCACCCCAATCGTCCCTTAAGGTTGCAAATGCATCATAATTAACATAGTCCGGAAACCATGATATTCCATGTGTACTTACACCTCTCAGCTGGATAATGTTACCTGATTCGTCAGTTAATTTCGTGCCGGATACCTGAAGTCTTCCTGTTGGAACCGTTGTTACTATGCCTTCATTGCTTCCCGTATCAGAGTTATTTCCTGAATCATTTCCAGAATCACTTCCACCAGGCTGTGCTGTATCATCTCCTGATGCTGTATTTTCCACCACTGTTGATTCTTCACTTGAATCTGCAATTTCTTCTCCCGCTTTATATGCCTTTCCATCATCAGCAAGCACTATCTCCATTCCCGATTCCAGCTTGAAATCAAGTGTATATTTCTTAAGCTCCTCCTTAGACGCAAAACTGATAATAAAGCCCACATTATTCATCTGCGCCTGACTCTCAATTATCTTATTATAATCAACCGGCACGACACTCCACTCTGAATCAGATGTATCAACTGTACAGTTCCAACATTGCTCTAAAGTTGTATTACTTATTGTATTAAACTTAAATGTCCAATCCGATATCTTTACCGCCTCTTTATTATCAATAACAAGGTCGTACTGTGCATAGAATCTGCCATTGCCCTCCCACGAATTAAACTGCTTAAACTGCATTGTTACAGATGTCTGTACCTGTTTTCTTTCATCTGCCTTAGCTGCCTCTGTCACAGAATCTGTCTGTTTCTCATTATTCACCGTACTTTCTGCATTAACACTTTCTTTATGTTTCCCTGATTTTGATAATACTGCAAATGTAACAGCTAATCCTGTTACAATTATAGCTATAACTATTATTATACATAATTTCTTTTTATTCATCATATGTTTTTCCACCCCCCATTTTTTATTATAGCAAAATATACAAAAATACACCATATCCTGCATTATAATCAGAATATGGTGTTAAAATTATCTTTTTTCTCTGTCAATATATTCTTTTTTAGTTACAAGACTCTTATATGCAGGACGTATTATCTTATCTGTAGTTATTAATTCTTCCAGTCTGTGTGCACTCCAGCCAACTATTCTGGCTATAGCAAATAAAGGTGTATATAACTCTCTTGGTATATCAAGCATATCATATACAAATCCACTATAGAAATCTATATTAGGACTTACTCCCTTATATATTTTCCGCTGTTCTGCAATAAGCCTTGGTGCAATTTTTTCAATATTATTATATAAAAGCATATCTTCATTGCGTCCCTTATCTGTTGCAAGCTGCTCCACGAATCCCTTAAACACTTTCTCTCTTGGGTCTGAGATAGAATATACTGCATGTCCCATACCATATATAAGACCTTTTTTATCAAATGCCTGCTTGTTAAGCAATTTATCCAGATATGCAGCTATTTCTTCTTCATCTGCATAATCTTTAACATGCTCCTTAATATCATCCATCATATTCATAACCATAAGATTAGCGCCACCATGTTTCTTTCCTTTTAATGATGACATAGCTGCAGCAATAACAGAATATGTATCAGAACCAGAGGATGTTACAACTCTTGTAGTAAATGTAGAGTTATTACCACCACCATGTTCCATATGCAACAGTAATGCGATATCAAGAACCCTTGCTTCCAAATCCGTAAAGCATGTATCTGGTCTAAGCATTCTAAGGAAATTCTCAGCTATAGATAATTCCTTTTCTGGTCTGTGAATATACATGCTCTGATCCTTCTCATAATGATTATAAGCATGATATGCATATGCTGCAATCATCGGAAATGTTGCAATAAGCTGCATACTCTGTCTTAACACATTAGGTATATCCAAGTTATCTTTTTTCTTATCATATGAACCAAGAGTCAGAATGCTCCTGGTCATTGAGCCCATTATATCCGCTGTAGGAGCCTTCATTATAACATCTCTTGTAAAATTAGTTGGCAGCTTCATACACTCTGATAACTCGTCACGGAATTCCTTTAACTGGTCATTGTCAGGAAGTTCTCCAAACAAGAGCAGATATGCACCTTCTTCAAAAACATATTTTTTCCCCTTGCTTCCTGCAACAAAATCTCTTATATTGTATCCTCTGTATGACAATTCTCCATCACATGGACGCTTTTGACCATCACGGTATTCAAAAGCTTTTATGTCAGATATATTAGTAAGCCCTGTCAATACTCCCTGACCATTTTCATCTCGTAATCCACGCTTTACGCCATACTCCGAATACAGGTTCTTGTTAATACTATCATTGTTTTCACAAAGAACCGCCATCTGCTCCATGTAATTATCCATATTGTTCATTCCCATTACCCCTTTCCTGCTACTCATTAAAAATTTTTATATTATTCATTTTCAGATAATATATTATTAAACTTAAACATAAATACCATCGTTGTTACAATAGCCGCAATAATATCACTTACCGGCTCTGCAAGAAATACAGCAAATACTTTATTTGGAAAAATCAATGGTAATATGAATATAAGCGGTATCAACAATATAAGCTTCCTTAAACATGCCAGTATAAGACTGACTTTTGCCTGCCCCAACGCCATAAAACTCTGCTGGCAGCTTACCTGAAATCCCATGGCAAATATTCCTGCCATATATATTCTCAATGCCCATGCTGTATAATTCACAAGTATTTTGTCACTTGTAAATATGCCGGCAAACAGCTGTGGTGTAAGCATCATAATTGCCCAGCTTATACATGTAAATATTACACATGCTTTAAACTGCGTAAAAAATGCTTTCTTAACCCTGTCATTATTCTTTGCTCCATAGTTGTAACTGATAACCGGCTGTCCACCCTGACATATTCCCTGTAACGGCATAACAATAAGCTGATTAGTGCTTGTTATAATTGTCATTGCTCCTACCGCAAGGTCTCCGCCGTATCTGGAAAGACTTGATGTAAAGCTGATTGACAAAATACTCTCTGTAGATAACATTACAAATGTTGATATTCCGAGTGCAAGACACGGTCCGATTATCTTCGCATCAAGTCTTAGGTTAGCTTTCTTAAGACGAAGGATTGTCTTGTTACCAGTCAGGAAATGCAGAATCCACACAGCTCCGACAGCCTGACTAAGCACTGTTGCCAGTGCTGCTCCTCTTACTCCCATATTAAATACAAATATAAATATAGGATCCAGAACAATATTAATCACTGCACCAATTACTGTAGTCAGCATGCTGATCTTAGCAAACCCCTGTGTTGTGATAAACATGTTCATTGCCATAACAATCAGGACAAATACGCTTCCGAGAATATATATTCTTGCATATGACAGAGCATATGGAAGCGTTGCATCACTTGCGCCAAACCATCTTAAAAGCTGTGGTGCTGATACATAAAACACCGCCGTCAATACAACCGCACATATCATTATAAATGTAAAACAATTTCCTATAATTCTCTCAGCTGTATCATTGTCCTTCTTTCCCATAAATATTGCTGCCCTTGGTGCTCCTCCTGAACCGGCAAGCATTGCGAATGCATTAATAAGCATAAGTATGGGAGTGAAAAGTCCGACCCCTGTAAGAGCATTAGCCCCAATACCCGGAATATGTCCTATATATACACGGTCAACTATGTTATACAACAGATTAACAACCTGTGCTACAACTGCGGGAATTGCAAGCGAAGCAAGAAGCTTTGTTATATTTCCCTCTCCCAGATTTCTTGTCATATTATTATTCTTCATAATAAACCTCTTAGTTCTGTTTAATTGCCAGATGTCTTTCTCACATATACTGACCATTAATTTATTTAACTATAATATCATTAATTATTTACATAGTATATAGATTTTTATCTGTTTACGAAATTTTCATAAATATCCACATTATAAAAGCTGCCACTCATTTACTATAAAGTGGCAGCTTTTGTATGACATTTTTATTATAATAATTTATTTTGTCTTATAACCAAATTCAGGAATTGCACTCCATCTGTTACGGAAGTAATGAGCAACCATCTTTGGTTTTCTGTCTCTTGTGAACAGTCCCTTCTTATTGCCTTGTACTCTTAACAGGCTCTGGCTTGTTGCAAAGTCTGCGAAGTTCCATGCCTGTTCACCTACAACAAAGTCGAATTCATCAAATACTTTATTATTCATCTCATAATATTCTACCTGATATTCTTCTGTATACATAACAGATGTTGTATCATGGAGTCCGCTCACTGTATCAGCTCCATATTCTGTGAAAATAACAGGCTTTCCAAGTTTGCCCCAGTCTGAGAGTTCTTTACGAAGTCCAGTCTCTGACACCTCAAGATCAGGACCACCAAAATACCATCCATAATATCTGTTAAGACAGATTACATCACTTAATTGAGATGAGCAGTCTGTATCAGCAGTTGTTCCCTGAACACTTACTAATGTACATGGTCGTTTCTGAGGATCTAATTCTCTTGCAAGATCATATAAAGGCTTAAAGTAGTCATATGCACCTTCTGCTGCTGAATCAGGTTCGTTAGCTATGCTCCACATAACAACACATGCATGATTCTTATCTCTTGATATCAAATCACGGATAACATCCTTATGATGTTCCTGTGTCTGCACTCCATGCTCCTTATCAAATGTTCCTATTCTCTCTCCACCAAAATTAGCTCCTCCGCCGAACTGAAGATTGACTCCTACTGCTGTTGTTTCATCGATAACAACAATACCTTCTTCATCACAAAGTCTCATCATCTCCTCACTATAAGGATAATGACTTGTTCTGAAGCTGTTAGCATGCTGCCACTTCATAATTGATATATCCTTTGTATTCATAGGCAGATTTATTCCACGGCCATTAGGAAATGTATCTTCGTGCTTTCCGTAACCTTTAAAGTAAAATGGCTTTTCATTAATCAAAAACTTTGTACCATCTACTCTTACACTTCTTACACCATATGGAAGTGTATATACATCCTGTCCTGCTGTAACCTTTATCTTATAAAGATAAGCATTTAATGGCTGCCATAATCTTACATTACTTATCTCAAATGTGCCTTCTGTCCCTTCTGTTTCTGAAAGTTTTGTGCCTTCTTCATCAAATAATTCAACTTTACATGTTATATTGTTGTTATCTTTTCCTTTAATTTCAACATTATAATTAAGTACTGCCGATGGTTCTTCTTTTGTGAAATCAATGTCAGCTGTAACTGTAATATCATTGATATATGTCTCAGGTGTTGTGTAGATTTTTACAGGTCTTGTAATTCCACAATAATTAAAGAAGTCAAAGTTAGGATTGTTCTGTGGTTTGTCAGATGCACCTGCACCCATGCCCCCCATCATTCCACTCATCATGTTAGCCTTACCACCAACTGGCAGAGTTGTGTAATCAATAACATTATTAACCGCAATGGTAAGGAGATTATCACCATCCTGTAAATGATCATTTAATTCTACTTCAAATGGAAGAAATCCTCCTTTATGCTCACATATCAGTTTGCCATTAAGATATATCATGGCATAATGTGTAACTGCTGCACAACGCAGTACAATTCTCTGGCTCTTTACATATTCCGGAACTGATATATTTCTCTGATAAAATACCCATCCATAATGATCTCTGAAATCTGTCCCCTCCTTAAGATCATTATAAGAAGCTGGCACAGGCATTGTATCTGCATCTTTCAAAGGTTTCTCATACCATTTTTCTTCAAAACCTTTTCCGTTATCTAACTTAAAATTCCAAACCCCGCTTAAATCGCTTAATAATCTTGACTGTGTTAAAATTGGATATAACATAATTCATTCCTCCTGATATTTAAACTTATTAATAAATTTTATTCTTCAATATGTCCGGCAGTAAATGCCCGGAAATATTACTGCACCTTCGCTTCTCTTCTTTCCTTAAGAATCTTTGCATTTTCTTCCACTCTCTTCTTATTAAGAGGATATAAAAACTGTAATGCAAGGAAGAGAAGTATCATTCCTAATGCCGGCACAAGACAGGTTACATTGTAAATGCCGTCTACCACCTTAGGATCATGTGCCGTAGCTGCCGTATAACCTATGATTGAGAGCAGTACCCCTGATATTCCTGACGAACAGGCCTGTCCTAACTTTCTTGCAAATGAATATACTGAATATATGGTTCCATCCTGACGGACACCTGTTCTTACTTCTGAATCATCAATTACATCTGTAATCATAGCCCATATCACCATATTAAACATTGCGGTTCCTACTGATGATATCAGTACCAGTACAATCCATACCCATACATTATCTGTGTGAATAAAGAATAATATTAAAAATGCTGCTGCACTTATTATACTTCCAATCACTGATAATTCTTTCTTACCGACCTTTGCTGACAGCTTTACTATAAAAGTAGAAAGAACAAGTATAACAACCATTCCTGCCAGGTTTGCCAGCGACATCGCTGAAACATTACCAAAATAATTTGGATATATATAGTTATTCATGTTGCTAAGTGATAACTGTGCAAGCAGGAATAATAACGCACATACTATGATGCCAATTAATGCCTTGTTATGGGCGATTTCACTAATAAGCTCCTTAAATGAAAACTTCTGTGTATTCTGCTCAACCTTTACTCTCTCTGTTGTCATATGATAGCAGAGCATATAACAGATGACTGCTCCGATAGAACATACAAGCGCACCTATCATCATTTTCTCACCGGATAATACTTTATTACCTGCTGCATCTGTATAGTATACTGCAAGCGGTAATACGACGCCAATCACTGTCTGTGCAAGTGTTGCACCAATTGTTCTCCAGTTGGAAAGAGAAGCTCTGTCCGTTGGATTGTCCGAAATTGCTGACGCCATTGAACCATAAGGAATATTAACGCCTGTATAACATATACTGCCCCAGAGCAGATATGTGAAAAACATCCAGAAAATCTTAAAGCCCATTGGCATTCCTTTAAAATATGTTGCATACATCAGAAATGATGCTAAAGCAACCGGACCACACATTCTTCGAATCCATGGAGCGAATTTACCCTTCTTCCCGGGTCTGCTTCTGTCTACAATCTGTCCCATCGTAACATCCGTGACCGCATCCACAAATCTGGCTGCCATCATCATCAGACCGACTATTGCTGCTGAAACACCCATGACATCCGTATAAAACTTAAGCAAAAACATTGTTGACAATATAAATGTAAAATCATTACCGAAGTCCCCGAACATGTAGCCCAGTCTGTCCTTCATCCCGAAAGGCTTTACCTTTCCGTTATTCTCTTTCATAATATCCTCCGTTTCCTGTACTCCTGTACACCTTATAATTTTTAAAGACCGTCCTTAAATATTTTGTTTTCTTTTCTATGGTTTAATCATAACGTGTTTTACAGATTCCGGTTATTACTAAATTTAGCATAACTAGTACAATTTTTGTTTGTACAATTTTTATGGTAAAAATTATACTATAATGCATTAATATTCTACTAACATGTTAGATTTATATTATTGACATGTTAATGTTTATCCGTCAGCATAAAATTATACTTATTATCCGAATGTTTTTTATAATTTGGTTTTTAAGTAAACTTCTGTTATAATATTTTTACACATATGGATCAAAATATACAAATAACTATCGGGGAGTAGCGAAAACAAATAGCCATGATTGCAGATGAGAAATCGCCTACGCGAATTTCTCATCGCATCTTCGCGACAAGTCGCTCAGAAATGGGGAGTAATATGAACTATAAAATATATTTAGATTATACAATGGATATATTATCCCATCTGAAAATTTCATGCCATATTATCGATTCACCATTTATCTGGAACGAACAGTATGATGGCGGTCTTCGAAAAACGATATGGAATGATGCTGCCCACCGCAGCCAGATGAATGATTTTAATCGTTTCGTCAGCACTTACAGTAAGGATAATACAATATTAATAATACACGACAGCTTTTGCTGCGAATATATTTATTTAAAATTACCGGATTCAGATAAAATATTTATCGCCGGACCTTTTTCGTTTGAAAAATTTACCAACCAACGGATAACGGAGCTATGCACTTACAATTCCATCCCGGCCCGTTTCAATGAATTTATGCAGTTATACTATGCAGCCCTCCCTGTTTTTACAGATGAGCGCTGCATCGAAAGTATTATAAATACTCTGTGCAGCAAATTGTGGACACATTTTACAATTGAAAAAAAACGTGTTCTGACAAAAAATAATGAACAATATATGTATAATGACAAAACACCCGAACCGACACGACAATCTATAGAAATGCTGGAAATGCGGTATAAGGAAGAAACCCTGCTCATGGAATCTATTGCACACGGAGATTACAAATCCATTGAAAATATGAAGCATCTCAATGCTTCTGATATAAAGCCGCGCCTGACAGACACCATACGCGACAGAAAGAATTTTATGATTATTCTTAATACCATCTGCCGCAAAGCTGCCCAGTCTGCTTATGTACATCCCGTTCATCTGGATGAAATATCGCGTAAATTTGCAATTAAAATTGAGGCCTGCACTTCCATTGCCCAGCTCGAAGCCCTTGAAAGCGATATTACACGGCGATACTGCATGCTTGTGCAGTCTTATTCGCTGCGGACATACAGCAAACCCGTACAGAATATCATTAATTATATATCCTTTAACCTGACAGCAGATTTAAGCCTTACTGCAATTTCCACTGAATTTTCTTTAAACAGCAGCTATCTGTCGACACTGTTTAAAAAAGAAACCGGTACCACCCTGACAAATTACGTCAATGGCAAACGGATGGATCATGCTATTTATCTTCTTAATACTACCATGCTTCCCATTCAAGATATTGCTGTCCAGTGTGGAATAAATGATGTCAATTACTTTACGAAGCTGTTTAAAAAAACAAAAAATAAAACACCTACACAATACCGTGAATTGATACAAAAAAAGCATTGAAAACCCAGATATGGGTTTTCAATGCTTTTTTTACTCTTTCTCAAAATACTGTGGATAAATTCCCTTCAATTTGTCCAGTTCATTAAAAATTCTGCTGATATGTGCCTTTATAACTCTAAGATACATTCTTTTGTCCTTTTTTTTAATAGCTTCTATAAGCATCTCATGTTCATCGTTTGTTTTTGCACTGATAGAACTATTCAACTCTGCAAGATATCTGATTCTGTTATAATGGCTCATCTGTGTCTGAATTATATTTTGGGCAAGCAATTCTCCGGAACACTCATAAATCAACTCATGAAACGCATTATCAATCTCTATTCTTGGAATTTGTTCATTTTCTTCCGTGTAATGAATCAGTCTTTCATTCAGAATCGCCATTTTGTCAAGCAGCTCACTGTCCGCATTTTCAAAAACAGCATCAACCATGCCCATCTCGAGACTTTTTCTGACAAACCACTCCTGTGCAGAACGTCTGCAGTTAATACATGCCACATAGGTCCCGGACTGTGGAATAATCTTTAAAAGACCTTCTTTCTCAAGATTCACAATGGCTTCTCTTGCCGGTGTTCTTGACACATCATACCGCAGTGCAACTTTCTGGGCACTGATGGAATCTCCTGGCAACAGCCTGAAATTCATGATGTCATATTTCAGCTTTTCATAAGTTTCTTCATTTAATGATTTTTCCATCGCTTCGCAGCCTTTCCATCCATAAGAAACCGCCTGTTCTACATTACAGATATTTTTTAAGTGTTGCTCTTACTGCACCTTTTCCTGCAATTTCTTCAACAAACAGTTCTTCAATTTTATCACCGATTCCCGCTTCATATAAATTTATACCAAATATATTCGCATTTGACAATAAATTTTTAAGCTGGCCTGTATAGGACGATGGTTCTGCAAATCTTACACCATCAAGCTGTGCCTTTAATTCTTCTGCCATAGGGTCTGCTGACAATTCAAAGCTTTCTCCATTGTCATCAATGCCAAGAAGATACCGGCACCATCCGGCTATTGCAAGCGGTATTGCCGTAAGTGATTCTGCACTTCCCTCTTTTTCAACGTATGCTTTAATCGTTTCGCCATATCGTATGCCAACTTTTTGTGATGTATCCGTTGCAATTCTCTGCGGTGTATCCGGCATAAATGGATTCGGTATTCTTACATGAAGTACCTCATCTGCAAATTTTTCAGGCGAAATGATACCCGGATCCGTAACCACCGGCATTCCTTCAACCAATCCTATCCGTCTTACAAGCTCTGAAAGTTCCTTATCCTTCATTTCATCTGCAATAAGATTATATCCCAGAATGCATCCATATACTGCGAGTGCTGTATGCAGCGGATTCAGACAGGTCGTCACCTTCATCCGCTCTACTTTATTAACAGTATCCCTGTCTGTCATATACACACCTGCTTTTTCAAGCTGTGGTCTTCCATTTGGAAATCTGTCTTCAATAACCAGATATTGTGGTCCTTCCGCATTAACAAATGGCGCAATATAAGTCTTCTTAGACGTAATCACAGGCTTCATCTGTTCAACTCCTGCCTGCTCTAATGCTGCAGCCACTGAATCTGCCGGTCTTGGTGTTATTTTATCTATCATGGACCATGGAAATGATATTACATTTTCATCATTGACATAGTCCGCAAAATCCTGTCCTACATAGCCCTTTTTCTGCCACTCGCGGACCATTTCCGTTATTGAATTTCTCAGCTTTTCTCCATTATGTGAACAGTTATCCATAGAAACGACCGCAAGCGGTGCTTTACACGTATTAAATCTTTCAAATAAAAGTGCTGCCACAACTGCCATTGCCGATACTGCCTTATCCGGTCCGTTATCTATATCACTCTGGATAAATGGGAAAAATGCACCCTTTGCATCACGCAGGGCATATCCCTTCTCTGTAATTGTAAATGAGATCATCTCAAGCTGCGGATTTGCAAAAATCTCCTTTAATCTTGACCAGGCTTCCTTTGATGCCGACTGTGCCTTCACCGCTTCCGTAAGAGAACCGAGTACCCTCTTGTCTGTACTTCCGTCTTCTTTTAGTGTAACCGCCATAACAAGATTGTCAAACGGCTCATAAATCTTATCCACAACATCAAAATCAAAGGTCTCCACGCATGTAATCCCTTTATCTGACACCCCCTGCTCAATTAACGAATCAGCAATTCCGCCTATAAAAATTCTAAAGATATTGCCAATACCAAAATGAACCCATTCCGGTGATGCCTTTGTATTCTCTGCTACCTTTCTGACATCATATGCCGGCAGTTTTATACCTGCCTCTTCCCATGCTGTTTTATCTTTAATTCCATCTATTGAAAGTTTCATATTCATCCTCATTTCTGAGCAGCCTGTTACGAAAATGCAATGAGATATCCGCAAAGATAATTTCCCATCTGCCATTATAGCCGGTTGTTTTTGCTCAGAAACAACCGGCTGTGTAATATCTGCGTTACAACGTACCGTATAAGCAAATTACTGTCCTGACTTGTCTACGGCTTCCCATAAGCCATTCAGATAAGCTGCTCCCAATGCCCTGTCATACAGACCATATCCCGGCATTGCAACTTCATCCCATATCATTCTGCCATGATCCGGTCTTATTGCCCCATCAAATCCGGTATCATATAAAGTCTTAATAATCTTATACATATCCATTGAGCCATCTGATGATAAATGTGCAGCCTCTTCAAAATCCCTCGGTGAATTATATTTAAGATTCCTTACATGGGCAAACGGAATTCTGCCTCTGCATGCCTTAATAATCTCACAAATATCATTATTCTGGTTTGAACCAAATGAACCTGTACAAAGAGTAATTCCATTATACGGCTTATCAACTGCATCAAGAAGACGGGTAACTGAATCCTTTCCTGTCATAATTCTTGGGAGGCCAAAAATCGGCCATGCCGGATCATCCGGATGAATTCCCATTTTAATATCATACTTTTCACATACCGGTCCGATTGCTTCCAGAAAATATACAAGATTGTCAAACAACTTTTCTGCATCAACATCCCGGTACATTTCGAAAAGCTCTTTTAATCTGTCTAATCTCTCCGGCTCCCATCCCGGCATTACAAAGCCATTGGACATTTTTTCAACGGATTCCCTCATATGTTCCGGATCAATCATATCTACGGTGTCCTGATTATATGCCAATACCGTCGAGCCGTCCGGCCGTACCCTTGCAAGCTCTGTCCGCGTCCAGTCAAATACAGGCATAAAATTATAACATACCATATGAATATCCGCTTCGCCCAGTGCCTGCAGCGTTTTAATATAATTATCAATATGCTCATCTCTTTTTGCAGTTCCAATCTTAATGTCATCTGACACGTTCACAGATTCAATCCCTGCAATTCCAAGTCCTGCATCATTGACAATCTTTTTAAGCTCTGCGATTTCCTTTGGCAGCCATAGTTCCCCTGCCTGCTTTCCAAAAAGCGTCGTAATGACATTCTTTACTCCCGGAATCTGTCTGATCTGCTTAAGGGTAACACTGTCATATCCCGGTCCGTACCACCTTAACGTCATCTCCATTATAAAATACCTCCTTAAATATAAAATACATATCTTATTTCTTTGTTATCATCATACTAACATGTCAGTGCTAACATGTCAATGTATTTTTTTATACAAGAAGGTTATTTATTAAAATTGTTTTATCGCAGCTTCATTGTCCCTGCCCTGCTTATTGCTCCCACACTGTATAAAGAACCAAACGCACACACGCCGGTATTTTTCTTTTGACTCATCCTATATGCCAACTGAACTGCTTCCTCTATGGTATCCATTACAGATACTGCTCCTGTATAACCGCATTTTCTGACTGCATCTGCACACTCATCCGCACTCATGGCACGCGGGCTGTCCGGTGCAATCGTGATAAAAGAGGCTGCGTATGGAAGCATTGTCCTAAGCATCTGACTGTAATCCTTGTCGCGCAGGATTCCTGTTATAAAAATAAACTTTTCGCCTGCAAAGTAGTTTTCTAAATTTGAGCGCAGCGCATTGATTCCATCCGGGTTATGCGCACCATCGACAATAAACAGCGGTGCTTCTGACAAAATTTCAAACCGCCCCTGCCAGTAAACGTTTTTCATTCCGTCATAAACTGCATTTACCGGTATCCGATATCCCTTCCGGATCAGACAGTCCATTATTTCCAGTACAACCGCAGCATTTTCACACTGATAATCTCCCAATAAAGAAAGTCTTATGCCTGCATACTGTTTATACCCAAAGGTCTGTCCATGTATGCTTCTGTCCGTAATTTTAATATTTTGTACATCCGTGCTTTTAAAACCGGCTTTCTTTTCCTGACATCTTTTTATCAGTACATTCATGACGGTTTCACTCTGTCCGGCTATTACGACCGTTCCGTTTTCTTTAATAATCCCTGCTTTTTTCTGCGCAATTTCTTCCAGTGTTGTCCCCAGAAATCCCATATGGTCATAATCAATATTGACAATTGCAGCAACCTCCGGAACTTCAATTACATTGGTTGCATCATCACAACCGCCCATGCCGACTTCCAGCACCACAAAATCACACCTGTTTTCATTAAAATATAAAAAAGCGAGTGCCACAGCCTTTTCAAATTCAGACGGAACATCTGGCATCTTCGCGCATGCATTTCTTACCATCTCTGCATATCTTACAAATTCTCCTTCGGAAATCATTTCTCCGTTTATCCTGAACTGTTCCCGGTACACAGATATCACCGGCGATGTAAAAAGCCCTGTCTTATATCCTGCCGCTTTAAGAATTTCTGCTGTCATGGCACACACAGAACCTTTTCCATTGGTTCCCGCAACATGGATAAATTTAAGCTTTTTCTGCGGACAGCCCAGTCTTTCCAGTAATTCTTCTATTCTGCCAAGACCAAGCCTTATGACTCCGTTATGTGATTCCTTTATAAAATGCTCTGCTTCTGTATATATCATACTTTTCCTCTTGATTTTAAATTTATGATAATGAACCATCCAGTCTGCTTAACAGCTGTCCTACCGTGCAGCCTAAAACCGGATGTCTGTGATACGGCGCAATCTGTGCCATCGGAATTAATACAAAACCGCGGTTCTGCATATCTATATGCGGCACGGTCAGCGCCGGGCTATCTATGATACAGTCATCGTAAAACAAAATGTCCAGATCCAATGTCCGCGGTCCCCAGTGTATGGTTCGTTCACGCCCCGCTTCTGCCTCAATTCTGTTAAGAAGCGCCAGCAGTTCTTCCGGATACAGCAGTGTTTTAATCTCTAATGCCCCATTTAAAAAGACATCCTGTTCAACACCGCCGTAAGGCTCTGTCGTAATATAATCGGATACCTTTACGACCTTACAATACGGATGGTTTTTTAGTTTTTCTACAGCTTCGTCAAGATATGCTTTTTTATCGCCCATGTTCGACCCGGTTGCAATATATGCCCTGTGCCATCCTCTTGATATTTCAACACTGACACTGTCTACGGGAATCGCAACAGGTGCCCACGGTTTTTCTATTTTCACATCTACTTTTTCCGCCAAATCATACCGCAGCAGTAATTCCTGTGCAAGTTTCTCGGCAACGGTTTCAATCAGTTTAAATGTATTATTCTGAAAGAACTTTAAAATATCCCGGCTTACATCCCCATAATTTACGGAACACGCCAGATCATCCGTCAATCCCGCTTTCCGGGTATCGGTATACACCACGACAGAAACCAGAAATTTCTGTCCTAACATATTCTCGGCTTCAAAAACACCATGGTTTCCAAACACAACTAATTTATCAATTGAAATTTTATCCACGTTAATCCTCATTTCTAAACAGCTTGTTGTAAAGCGGCGATTTCTCATCTGCCATCTTTGTTATTATTTTGACAGGATTGCCTCTGTCATCTTAATAATTCTGTAATTTTCTTTTACATCGTGAACTCTTACAAAGGAACAGCCTTTCATGACACCGATAACCGTTGTCGCCAGTGTTCCCTCCACCCGCTCGTCCGCCGGTAAATCAAGTGTCAGTCCAATCACGGATTTTCTGGACGTTCCAAGTAATACCGGATAATTGAGCTGCTTCATGATTTCAAGATGATTGATAATCTCAAGATTCATTTCATACGTTTTGCCAAATCCCACGCCGGGGTCCAGCATAATCTTATCATCGGGTACATTGGCTTTCTTTGCAATTGCAATGCACTCCTGCATATCCCGGATAAAATCTTTTTGAAAATCATCATATACGGCTTCATTCCTGTTATGCATAAGGCAGCATGCCGCATTATATTTTGCTATATATGCTGCGACTTCCGGGTCATGCTTAAAGCCCCAGATATCATTTACAAGGTCCGCTCCCGCCTGCAATGCCGCAAGTGTGACCTTCCCCTTATAGGTATCAATTGAAACCGGAATATCAAAATGCTTTTTCACCGCCTCAATCACCGGTGTTACCCTTGCAATTTCTTCTTCTTCAGAAATCACTACATGTCCCGGCCTGGTGGATTCCCCTCCGATATCAATGACGTCCGCTCCATCCCGTATCATTTCCTCTGTATGCTTTAATGCTGCATCCAGCGTATTAAATTTACCGCCATCCGAAAAAGAATCCGGTGTTACATTCAAAATTCCCATTATATAACAGTGGCTGCTTAAATCAAACTCTTTATTACCTATTTTCATACAATCTCCATTCCTTATCTGCTGCTGCCTGCAACTTATTAATAATCAATTTCCAGATTCATCTTCTGTCTGTCCCAGTTACATTCCGCCTGCGCCGCGCACGCAAAACAGTTTCTTGATTTCTTATCCGCCCAGTATAACATTTCGTATAAAGGCGTGTCCGCGCCGGTGTCTTTTATCCGGTGATGTAGAATAAAGTCCTTTATCAGGCTGATTTCTTCTTTTGCAAAACCGCAGTCCGGCAGGATTCTGTCACACAGGGCCGCTCCCGCCATTTCATGTGGAATCCCTTTTTCTATCTGATCTATTCTTCCGATATCATGCATAAATGCCGCTGCATATATGACCTCTTTTGATATGGACAGTTCCTGTTCCACCGAATAAATATACATCAGTCTTGCTACATCCAGAAAATGCTCCAGCGTATGATTACAAAATTTCCGGTGTTCCTCAGCCTTTTGCAGCGCATTATATTTTTTCTGATATAAAGGATGTCTATATATTAGATTTACACGTTTCATGTCTTCACCAATCCTTCTAATATCAGCCGGACACCCGCTTTTATTTTTTCACTCTCCATCTTTTCCTCTTTTTTTATGTAAACAAAAAAGCATTCATACCCGTTCTCAGGAAATGAATGCTTTATATTTTCTGACAGCGGATGCGAAGGCACATCGCAAATCCGCTTTACAGGGATTTTTCGTCCAATGGCAACTTCCCGTCCATTGACACTTTACGCATGACTTCTACTCTGTTCACATCTATTTGTTTTTGCACCTTTTACTATATCTGTTATACTGCCAATTGTCAATCCTGTTTTTAACAGGGCATTATACATTGTAATTTGCAGTTTTATTAAAATCCGGCTGGTTTTTCAGCCGGCCATGATTTTCTGAGTGCCGCATAGGAAATTAGAAAGTTGGCAAACCAGCCGGCCGGTACAGCAAGCCATACATATGCAATGCCAAAACGCGGAGCACATATAAGGGCAACCAACAGACGGATTGCAAGATTTACCATATTAGCAATGAGGAATGGCCGCATGATTCCAAGTCCACGAAGAACCCCGTCTGTTGCCATCTTGATACCCATAAAGATGAAAAAATAGCCAAGCCATTTCATATAATCCCCGGACACCTGATATGCTAAATCGGTTCCATCCTTACCCAGGAATAACGAAGAAATCTGAGTATGTAATGTTTCAATCACTATAAAGGCAAGAACTGCAAAACATATATCTAATACAATTGCAGCATGGTATCCTTTTTTGATACGCTGGTTCTGTTTTGCACCCAGATTCTGGGAAACATATGGTGAAACGGCATTTCCAATGGATACAAAAATCAGGGAAAAAACATTTTCTACTCTCATTGTTGCCGAATAACCTGCAAGCGCCTGTGTACCGAATGGATTTACAACCGCCTGTACTATCATCATGCCAATAGATACTGTAGACTGCTGCAAAACAGATGGTACAGCAATTTGAAGCATTGAATATAACTCCTGCCTGTCAAACCGTTTAAAGCTGCTTTTATACCGGCGCATCCGGCAAAAGAAAATCAGAAGTGAAAAAACAGCAGAAATCCCCTGTGCAATCAGCGTTGCAAGCGCTGCACCAAACACGCCAAGCCTTAAGCCTGCTACCATCCAAAAATCCATAAAAATATTCAGAATAGAAGAAAATATCAGAAGTCCCAGCGGAATCTTTGACTCACCGATTGAGGTGAACATCGTTGAAAGGATATTATACATAAACAAAAACGGAAATCCTACAAAATAAACACGCAGGTATAATACTGCTTCATCCAGTATATCAGCAGGTGTCTGTAATGCATTCATCATTATATTAGAAAATCCAAAACCAAATACACCTAGAAGTATGCTTAGAATCAGAAAACTAATCAATGATGTTGATACGATTGTTTTCATTTTACTATAATCCCTGGCACCAAAGTAGCGGCTCACAAGCACCCCTGCACCTACACCGGCACCAAGTGCCACACAAATGAATACATTCGTAAGCGCAGCACAGGCTCCAACTGCCGCAAGTGCAGAAGAACCGACAAACTGACCCACAATAATTGAATCAGCCATATTATATATCTGTTGGAAAAAGCTTCCCAGAATCATAGGCATTGCAAAAACAGTCAATGCTTTAAGAGGTGCATCTGTAATTAAATATTCATCCTTTGACATTATTCTATTCCTCCATAAATCCACGGCTTTTAGCCGGAAGTACAAGCATAGCATCCATATACCCCCACCGGAAGCGATGCCGCAGCATACATGGGAGTTAAACAAATGTCAATAATCTTGTGGTTTATTCTCTGCCAGTCTCATAACTTCCTTCCATGCCGGAGAGAACAGGTAATAACCTATCATTGCAAACATTCCAAAACTGAAAGATATTGGAAAACACAGCATTACCCATGTTCCATCAAAATATCTGTTAATAATATATGCACTTGGAATTCTGACTGCCCAAAGCATCAGAATATTAACAATGGTCGTATAACGCACCCTTCCTGTTCCATTTACAATAGATATTATACAATTAAAAATAGCATAGAACCACTGGGAAAGCAACATGACAACAACATGTCTGCTCGCATACATCAGCACCATTTCATCTGATGAAAAGAAACGTATCAACGGTTTATGTATCATAATGAAAAATAAGCCACAGCCAAGGGTAATAAGTCCGGAACATATTGGAATTTTCCAGTGTCCCTCCTTAATTCTATCATATTTTTTTGCACCGTAATTCTGCCCTGAAAATGTAGTGGCTGCCGAAGACAAGCCGGTAATTGCTATATTGGAGCAGCCCGTAATTCTTCCTGCTACTGCACCCCCTGCCATAAATACGGCGCCCTGGGAGTTATTAAAGGTCTGTAATGCAACATGCCCTAATGAATACAGCGAATTATTAAGTCCGACAGGCAGACCAATTGCCAGGATATCCTTCATCATTTTCCCTGAAAATCTTCGTGGCAGGAATGTAAACTGAATCTCCGGAAACATCTTTCTTATATAAGCAATACTTACAAGCCATGAAATAAACATCGCTATACTTGTAGCAAGTGCTGCACCTGCCACATCCATGCCAAATCCTGCAACAAATACTAAATCAAACACTATATTAGAAATACAGGATACAACCAGAAACCATAATGAAGCCTTGCTATCCCCAAGTCCTCTTAATATTCCGGCATTCATGTTATAGCCCAGATTACCAAGCGTACCTAAGAATACTAATCTCGTATAGATTAGTGCAGCATCCCATACATCCTGCGGAACTTTCATAAATTCAAGAATATACGGTGCTGCAAACCACCCCAGAATTCCAACCGGAATTCCTATAATATAGATAAATGTTATTGAGGTTCCACATATTGAAACAACCTTATCGGATTCCTTTGCACCGGCATATTGTGATATCAGAATAGACACACCGGTTCCTATTCCCAAGAAAACACATAATAATACTTCAACCGGCTGCGAACTCGTTCCGACCGCCGCCAGCGATGTATCACCACAATATTGACCTATTACAAGTGCATCGACTGTTGTATATAACTGCTGCAAAACATTTCCAATAATAATTGGTATCGCAAACAGTATAATGTTTTTCATAATATGACCTATCGTCATATCAATCTGTCCTTTTCGTGAAACTGCCATCATTTACTCCTTATTATAAAATAATCCATTCATTTCTGCTATTTATAATAATACTGTAATTTAATGCCATTTTCTAGCGATTTATGGCATGAACTACAGAAAAAGTATCCATATTTTATTTTATGATATCAGAAGCAGACGGTTTGAATCTGCATAAGCTATGTGCTTGTAGCGCGCAAAAAATGCAGCAATGATTTTAAATTCATTGCTGCATTCTTTTCAACTGTTCCCTGCGGGAATCGAACCCACAACTAGCGCTTAGGAGGCGCTCGTTATATCCATTTAACTAAGAGAACAAATAAGGACAGTCTGAAGATTTCAGACTGTCCTTATTCTATCACAATTAGCTAAAACGGTCAATTGCTTTCTCGTTATGCCTACTGTAACTTGAACTTGTTGATTGCTTCTTTTAATGCAACTGCGATTTCATCAAGCTCTACTGTGCACTGATTTAAATTGTGCATTGTTGCATTAACTTCTTCTGCGGAAGCAGTTACTTCTTCGGATGCAGCTGCTGTTTCTGTAGAAATAGAAGCGACATCTTCCATTCTGTCAATTACATTTCCTCTGCTGTTATCCATCTGCTCATTTAACTTGGCAATATTGTCAAGACCCTCCGTTAAGGCATTGATAGATGTTGAAATTGTATTAAACAGATCCTTTGTATCCTGAATAGACTGGTTCTGTTCAGTAATAATCTGGTTCGTTTCATCAAGTGTCTTTTCAACCAGTGCAGACTTATCTGTAATCTCGGCAACAATCTGCTTGATTTCATCGGTTGACTGCTGTGACTGTTCTGCAAGCTTTCTGATTTCATCTGCTACAACTGCGAAACCTCTGCCGCTCTCACCTGCTCTTGCCGCTTCAATACTTGCATTCAGTGATAACAGATTCGTCTGTTCTGTAATTTCTGTAATGGCATTGGAAATGAAGTTAATCTTTTCAATACTCTGAATCATTTCATCTACAACGGACTGGGAAATCTTTGAATTTTCAATAGACTGCTCGCCCTTGCCGATTAAATCTTCTACAATCGTGATACCCTTGTTACTCATCTGCTGGGTTTCAATCGACATATCGTTAATATCACTGACATATGCCTTTGTTTCGTGTAATCTCTCTGCGAGATTTTCAACTTCCTTCGTCGCATTGTTCGTGCTTTCCGCCTGCCCCTGTGCCCCGATGGATACACTCTGGATTGCTTCAGAAACCTGATTTGTTGTTTCGGTTGTTGTCTTGGAAATCTCAGAAATATTATCTGATGCCTTGATAATAACCTGTGAACGTTCTTCCACATCCTTAATCAGTATGGATACATTATCAACCATTTCATTAAAGTTACCTTCAAGTTCACCAAACTCATTCTTCTTCTTAATTGGAATTCTCTGTGTTAAATCACCGTCTGCAACAGCCTGCATAACACTGTTAATCTTCTTGATTTCCTTTGTAAACATCATTGTTACAAATAATGCAATGACAATACCGATGATAAATGAAATAATACCGGATGAAATCGTTGCATTAACAATCTTATTCACAACGCTTGCTGTTTCATTGGAACTGATAAAACCAACCAGTGTCCAGTCTGTAATTTCATCTCTGGCTACTACAACGTGTACTGTCTTTCCGTTAATCTTTTCATCAAAATCCTGAACATTGTAAATTTCTTCCGGCGACTCTGCGTTTAACTTACTCCAGAAATTGTAGCTGCCTACGCTGTCTGAAGAATATGTATTCTTATCGTTATTTACAATAATCTTACCATCTTTGTTTACAAGAACCACATAACCTGTATTTAACAGACCAATGCTCTGTACATAATTGGTCATTTCTTCAAAATTAATATCCATGGCAACTGCACCATAGTTGCTGTTATCTGAATACTTGATTTCCTGTGAAACGGTAATGACAGTATTTCCCTGTGAATCTGTATAAGGATCTGTAAACTGTGCATATACGCTGTTTCTTGCAGGTGAACCGATTGTAGACTTATACCAGTCTTTTGCTGTATTATTCACACCGTCCTGGATAGACTTTTTGTTACCCAGCTTATTCTTTGTATTATCCCACTCTGTCCAGCCTGTGATCAGGTGTCCCGTAACAGTTGAAAAATACGCTCTTTCTGCACCGTTTGTAACTTTAACGGAAGCAATTAATGCATCCTGTACTGTTGTTACATTCGTATCATAATCGCCCCTGTCTTCCAGATGCTTTACGGCATCATTTCTTGTTAAAAGGTCTATTGGCTGACTGATATTTTTCAGATAATTAGTAAATCCCATCTTGGTTTCCTGTAATGTCTGTACACTTGTCAGCTTCAAATTTTCTGTCTGGGCTGATTTTGTTGTTTCTATTGCCCTGAATGCAAGTATCAATGTTGGAATCAAAATTGCCAGTACAAAAAATCCGACAAGCTGCACTCCGATTCCACGAAGTTTCTTACTCATAATTTCATCTCCTATTAATATTCTTAAACTCTTATAGTTATTCACTGTTTCATACTAACACAATCTCCTATAAATTGCCATTTATTTTGCAAAATTAATATTTTATTAACATTTTATTAAAATTGCACTCTGCCCTGAAGCCATACCTGTCCCTTAAAACGCCGTCCGACTGCCGGTTCCCCCAGCAGATCCGCTTCGTTAATCGCCATGCGGAACACCATATTGTTACATTCCAGTGTCATCTGGTAGACTTTCTCATCTGTATAAGTATTTCTTACCTCCGACAACTCCAGAATTTCCCCCATCACAGAATACTGGTCACATTCGACACCGCACGGCATAAATGTTGAATCTACGATGGAAAACACATCTTCATGGATAATACGGTGTGAGATTTCCGTATAAGTATCAATATCTTCAAGGGTCAGGCTCTCCATTGCCTGTTCATCACCCCTTTTAGCTGCCGCAATACGCCGTCTTCTGCTTTCCTCCGCTTCTTTATCCTTTTCCTGCTTTTTGCGGATTGGAAGCAGTATCATCCCGCCAATGGATAATGCCGTCATGACTGCCCGTTTACCCGGAACCGGATTTTTTACGGAAGCACCTCTTGTGTCCAGCAGTTCCGGAAGCTTCTGATTCCCTGCTGCTTTAACCAGATAATCCAGATAATCCATAATATTCTGTAAATAAAAAATCAGCGTAACCCCTGTCTTTGCCTCATCACAGACTGCTGCAAACGACTCCTTATCCAGATGCCGCTCTATCGTAATCTCATCATTCTGCGTTCCCACGCTTCCCATTAAAAATGGAAAATGATATTCATAGACAAACCGGTTTTCCTCATATCTTCCATAAATATAAACGCCCATGGATTCGCCTGCTGCTACCACCATTGAACCCCTGTTTAATTTTTGATTTTTCAGCACCAGCCCCTCATCAATGCACTCTTTTATCCCCTCTTGTATAAATTCTGCCTCAGCTTTGGAATCCATCCTTGAAAATCCAAGCGCTCTCATATATAAATTCATATATTATTTTTGAATAAACTCCTCTGCTTATAATGTATCGACAATAAATACCGTCAGATACTTTAACAAATCTTTTTCCACTTCTTCTTTATAATCTGTTCCATCTGCATATCGCAGCATACGGATTACCGGACGGTCTGTAACCTCCCGGTTCTGGCGTACAACCACACCGATTTCTCCTTCATTCGTCATGACATTCATGCCAACCGGATACACTGCTACCGATTCAAGCAGCTTATTCGCAATGGTCGCATCATATTCCATGCCCGTATGCACCTTGATATACTCGATGGCTTCATAAATCTTCATCTTCCGGTTACCGATTCCACTCACCAGGCTGTCAAAATCATCACAAACGGATACTAAGCGCACTTCTGCCTTTAACTTGCCATTTCTCTGCTGGAACGGAAAGCCTGTTCCCTTTACGTTTTCATGGTGAAGAAGAATAATCTCTTTTGCCGTATCGGACAGCCATTCTTCTTTTTCTACAGAGCTGTATCCATAGATGGTATGCTTTTTATATTCCAGTAAATCCCTGTAATTCATATCTTCAATACTAATATTCTCATACGGTACGCGGATATACTTTAAACCAATATCATGCAGAATCGCCCCAAGCGCCACATTATGTACCTGACGCTCTGTCATCTTCAGCTTCAATGCCAGAATGGTTGATAATGAACACACATTAATACAGTGTGTATACATATCTGTACTGACATTGCGGATTTCCGTCACATTGGTCAGGACATCATGGTCTGAAAGTACAGAATCAATAATATTTTCTGCCGCCTCTCCAATCTTTTTTAAATCCGAATTATGTTTATAAATATGTCTGTCAAGAATCCCCGCGACAATTTCCCTTGAACGGTCTGTCGTTTCATCCAGCCTGTATATTTTCTTTTGCTGCGGCTCTTTTTCTTCTTTCCGTTCTTTTACAATCTGTCCGCTGCCGGTCTGTTCTTTTACATATACATAGCCGATCCGCTGGTCCGTCAGCTTTTGAATATATTCTTCCTTTAACTCTGTATCGGACTGTACAAGAACCGTATCAGATGCTGACATCACAGGGACTGCCAGTATTTCATCACCTTTTAAATCTTTTACATCCACACGTATCATAATAACTCCAATCCGTTACTCCAATAACTTCTGCATATAAATTTATTCCTGTATACAGCTTTTATTTTTTATCCAATCCTTTTTATTAAAGATATCATAAATTTATATTTTTTACAAGACAAAGCGGGCGCCTAACTCTCATTTAGCGCCCGCTTTTTTTCATTTTTTTAATTATTTATGCAATCAGATGTTGCGGTCAAAATTCCCCGCCTATGATATCTGCAACTATTCTTCTGTATCGTTTTTTTTCTTTTTAAAAAGTACAAAACCAATCACTGCCATGCTGGCAATCAGAATAATCACGATGCCGGCCACCTTGCCAGATGAAACAGAATCACCTGTCTGAACCTGTGTTTCCTCTGCTGCATTGTCTGCCGCTGTTGTTTTTTCCGTACTCTCCGTATTCTGGATTGTCGGATTTTCCGGCTGTGCCGATGTTGTCGGCTGTTCCGATGTTGTCGGCTGTGCCGATGTTGTCGGCTGCTCCGGTGTCGTCGGCTGCTCCGGTGTTGTCGGCTGTTCCGGTGTTGTCGGCTGTTCCGGTATTGTCAGGTGTTCCGGTATTGTCGGCTGCTCCGGTGTCGTCGGCTGTTCCGGTATTGTCGGCTGCTCCGGTGTCACGGCTGTATCTTTATACACAACTGCATAAGTTGAGAACTGACCGGTTGTAAATGTAATGGTCATATCATCCTGATTGAATTCAGAAGATAAAACAACTGCATCCTTTCCATGAACTCTTACAATATCATACGTTCTCTTCTTTGATGTATCCGTATTGCGAAGGCTCTCAGGAACTGTAATCTTCATTGTCAGCGCCTCATTTGTATCTGTAACAACACGGGTACTTTCTCCAACTTCCGCTTTTAATACAATATCAAGATACATTCCGGCACTCTGTCCGTCTGATAACTTCTTTGCTATCAGTTCCTTCTCTGTATCTGAAACGGTTGCGGTAATATCTGCTATATGAAGAGATATCGCTGTCTTTGCACCATTGGCCGCAGACTTTTGTTCTTCCTGTGTCAGAACCTTCTTTACAATGTCATCGGTTGTACCCTCAACTGCAACTGCCGGTGTATTTTCACCTGCAACAACATCAATGCTTACATCAGTTTTACCGTTGTTGTCGTCATCGGTATCACCTTTGTTATCATTATCATCAAGTTTCGGAATCGCTTCGGTCTTCGTATCCCCACAGATTGTACAGGTATAAGTCTTTACACCTTCGGCTTCTGTCGTTGCTTCTGTTGTAACCTTACCTTCATCCCATACATGTCCTGTTGCCGGAATTTCTTCTTCCTTTGTGTCTCCGCAGACTGTACAAGTGTAAACTTTTACACCTGTTTCGGTACAGGTTGCTTCTTTTTCGATTGCTCCGTCATTCCATGTATGCTCTGTGTGTTCTTTATGTACATCATTGTAAGCTGTCTTTTCCCACTGCAGTGTTGTCATCGTCAGCTTTCCGGCACCTGTGTAAGGCTGTACCTGTGTTTCAAGGTCTGATGCTGCGTACAGGGTGTAGCCGCTGTATGGAAGACTTTCTATAAATTCTCCTCTGTCCTGAACTAATGCCGTTTCGCCTTCTTTATGCGTGTTCAAAGTTATCTTTAATTCTTGTTCTTTGCTATCCAGCAGATACATCGTGTTAAATGCATTAATATAGCCGGCCTCACTGTCACCGTTACCACTGATTAATGCGTTAGTCATGCCGGACATATAGCAGTTTTCAAGAAGCATGTGCGCACCGCAGTTTGAAGAAGCGCCGTTGCTTACAATCTTCTGTGAAAATGCCGAACCGACTGTATTCTGGATATCCAGACGCATATCTCTTAAATCCTGTGCATCCATAATACAATTATAAACGTGTGCCGTACCAAAACGCAGTCTTGGCATTCTGTCCATTGAATCCTTGTAGTAATTGTTTGCCAGTGTTACGGTAATGTTTTTAGCTGACGTATCTGTATCGGACTGTCCGAGCAGATGTGTCTTTTTCTGTCCATATGCATAGTTATAAATCTGCTGATCTGTCATGCCCGCTTCCAGTAAATGCTTATAATACGGATAGTTGTCCGGATTTTCCTTCATGGCATTCATCATCGTATCAAAAAATACGCTGTCTTCACTCGCCGGTAAAAATTCACACCATGAAATGGTTACATTGCTGCTGTCTGCTGGTGTCTTAACATCAATCACACCGTCATATGCTTTATAGAACGTACAATGGTCAATCCAGATATTGGAACTTCCCTTTTCAATTGTCATGTAGTCCCAGTCATTACGGTCATATGCGCCTTCGGTTGCATCATCCCACTCCCAGATTTCATCAAATTCGATGTTTCTGATAATGATGTTGCTTGAACCTGTAATATCAATGCAGGTATGTGTAATCTTTGCACCGTTCTTTGAGTAAATCGTCAAGTCACTCATATCCTGTAACTTTAACATGGATACACCTGTCTGTATCAGTGTCGGGTGTGTCAGCGGTGCAAGCTTATGTGCCGTAATAAATGCTTTGTAATTCTCAAAGCCCTCAACCTCGTTCGTTCCCAGTGCAATATCACTTGTCAGTTCGAGCACGGACGGTCTGCCGCTTGCTTTTATACTCTGGATAGCCTGTAAAAATTCTTCGGCTGAACCTGCGGTGTAATAATCCTTAGAGGATTCCATTAATAATCCGCCGCCGGTTGTCTTTCCGCTCTGTGCGTATCCTTCGAGTACATATTTATCCAGTCCGGTATCATCACCTTCCATGCCGGAATAGGTATCGGATACGTATTCTTTCTCAACAAATTTGTTCTCAATACCGGTATTTACGGTTCCCACATATCTTCCGCCAATCATCGCTACGATTGTATATGGATCCCAGCCTAAATAACCGGTGGTTGTCATTTCTTCCGCCTTTGCGGATGAAATCTGTCTTCTGTTAACATTAATTGCATAACCCGGTCCAAAGCTTCCAAATTCAAAGAATCTTGCGCCTGCTGCCGGATTTCCGCTCATATCCGAATACGGATTTGCAGTATTGGCACGGAGAATTTTACCCATGTAACAGTCAATCCATGTAATATAGGCATCTGCTCCCCACGGTCTTGCAAGGTAATATCTGCTGCCTGAACAGCCCGTTTCCGAAAGCACACGGCACTTGTAAAATGTCAGTCCGTATGTCGCATCAGCTCCTGTCTTTGGAGCACATACATAGCCGGAATTTTTAGCTGCGCTATAACGGAATACAATCTTACAGTCATTAAAGAATGCCCTTGGCTCATTTCCGTAAATAAAGTCTACATTTCCTGCAATATAACACTTGTAATAATACTGTGTTCCTGCATTAGCACAAAGTGTATCCTGATATCCTAAAATTCTTACATTAACATACAAAGTATTTTCTGCATCATTTCTTAATGCATCGCAGGATTCATTGGAAAGCGAACCGTCACCAAGGTATTTGTATGTATTTTCAATGGTCAGGTTTTCTGCTGAAAATCCGGTTGCCGCCTTTCCGATGCTTACTGCACAGCGCTGGCTCATGTCACCGCCGACCCATTCTTTGGTATCATAATAAATTCTTGTCTTTTCACTGTCTTCACCAATGAGTGTAATATACGGTGATGTCACTGAAAGATGTTCTTCGTAATCGCCTTCTTTAACAAAAATCACAACGCGCCGTTCATTGGACGCTGCTACAGAATTGACTGCTGCCTGTACGGTCTTATAGGTTGCAATTCCATTTACCTCTTCGCCGTCTGTTCCATCATAAGCAGCATCAACCACTTTCTGATAATTCGTCAGATACACAAAATTAAAGGTTTCTCTTGTGACATTGCCATCTTTATCCGTGAACCGTAATTCCACATCATTTCTGCCCTGTGCAATCTCCTTATCGTCAAATGCAAAGGTTTCTTTGGCTTTCACACTCTGTGTGTCTACTGTTTCTCCGTTAATCACCAGTGAAACATCTGCCATCTTTTCAACGACACCTTCAAGGGTAATCTTACCATCAAATACAGTGTCATAAGACCTCTTTGTAATCGTAAATCCTACCGCATCATCCTCGTATACATAATCTCCCTTATGTCCGGCACTTGGCACTGCCCATACCGTTTCTGACGGATTGCTGTAGTTATCCAATGTGGTTCCAATGTAAGAATTGGCAACAATATAATAGTAATACGGCATTTCTTCAGTTACGTCCGTATCCTCGTAAGCACATTCTGTTGTCGTTGCAATTTTCTTAGCATTTTCCTCTGTGTCATCATAAGAATAACGGTATACGTCATACGCTGTTGCATCATATACCTTATCCCAGGCAAGCTTTACTTTGTCTGCCGTTGAGGAAATGCTGACAGCCGGTGTACTTAACGGTGCTATCACCGTAATCGCATCGGTCTGAACAAAGTCATTGTACTCTCCGCTTACACCGAGTTTTCCGCAGACTCTGAAATTATAATTCCCGGCATTTTTCAGCTCATACCGGTATGTTGTATCTGTAATAGCCGTGTCCACATTTTTCCATGTCTGACCGCCGTCATCTGATACCTGAAGCACATACATACCGTCACCGTCTGCTTCTACTGAATTCGTCCAGCTTACGGTAATATAATCTCTTGTTTCTGCCTGCTGTGCTGTTACACTTTCAACTACCGGTGCCGTACCCTGCGCATAATAACATGCGTTCTGGTCATACAGACACGTTCCGTCTTCTGCCGTATATTTCATATTCTGAATCACAGCCTTGACCCCTGCAAATACAAAACCATAGGACACGGCTGTATTTTCACGGTCTGTCTGAAGCAGCATTGTTGAACTATATTTATAAACGATCTGCTGCTCTTTATCGTCTTTTGGTGTAATGCTGATAACCAGACCTTCATCTGTCTTTACAAGTTCAAATCTGACACGTGTTCCTAAAGTCACATTTCCTGTCAGTGCACCTGCCGCACCCACCATTTCTGATGAAGATTTGGAATAAATCATCTTTAATTCCGTACCTTTACGGATACCTGCCGTTGCAATGCCGTTTCCGTTAAATGCGCCAAAGAACACGCCGTTAGAACTGCTTGTGCCGCACTCTAAAATCGTCACATCTGCCGTGAGCTTATTTATATCCGCTGTTTCATTAAATCCAAAGTAGCTGACACTGTCACTGATACTTTCTTTTCCGGTTAAAGTACCACCTGTCTGTGTAACGACCAGTCTTTGACCTGTCGGCTGTACAACCAGCGCATCCGGTGTACCGTAATCATATGTCTTTGGCATTTCCGGCTGTTCAACATATTCTACGTCCTTTGCTGCATAGACAACGGATATTTTTGAAAGATATGCTATTCCTGTTGACACGATTTCTACCGTTCCGGCTTCTTCTGAATCATAGGTATAGGTAGAAACCGCCGTTGTCGTATCTGCCGCAGTTCCTCCGATTGTATACAGCGCATCCTGTGGCCGATATGCTTCAACTGAAATCGTACATTTTCCGCTGACCGGCACGGAAATCTTTGCGCCTGTCGTAAACCGTGCTGAATTCGGTGTAGGACCGTTTGGTACAAGAAGACCGGTTGCTGCATTAACATAAAGTCCGTTATAATAACCGGTTGTTCCATTGATACTCTGCTGATAGTAGTTTCCATCATCACTGTATACAAAGGACCAGCTTGTCACTTCTTCAAATGTAAGTGTCTGTGCAGCTTTTTTCCCTGCAACCGTTACATATAAACCACTCTTTACGCAATACGGCTGTGCAAGAAAATCTCCTGAAAGCTGTAACAGATACGTACCGTCTCTTAATGAGATTGCTTCCTTATTACTAAATATATAAGTATATCCGTCATCCTGATTTACATAGGTATACGTGATATTTTTACCGCTTAAATCCGGTGTATTCGGCAGCGTAAGCGATACCTGATACGTAGGCTTTAATGCTGCCGTCATATTCAATGTACTGTCTTCTGAATAAGTAACATTTTCTGCCGGTGCAGTCAGTTCATAGTCATTAACCCCCTGTAATGCTACACTGTACGGCATATCCTTTTCGAGCTTTGCCGTATAGGTCTTGTTCTTTGTATCTACTGTAACTTCCGGCACATACTCTGTTTCCCCAGCTGCCTTAAACAAAACATCCAGTCTGCTGATATCATAATCATCAGCAAATCCGCTGATACTGCCTGTTACAACACAGGTACTTAATTTCACCAGCTTTAAATTCGCTGTAATGTCTGCATTCTTGTCTTTACTGATAACATGTGTTGTCACACCGGATGCAATCTGATATTCTGCATCACTGACTGACAGTTCATAAGTCATTTCTTCATCTTCTGCCGGAACGGCGATCTCATACGTTCCGTTTGTAATTACACCCGTATAGGAAAGTTTTGTTGTCTGATTGGTTGCAACAATGGCTGTTCCATCAGGGATTTCTGCAGAAGATGTAATACTTCCTTTAATCGTTGTCTTGTCGAGTGTTTCACAGGCAATGGCAAGGGACTTAAAAAAAGTACTTGATAATGCTGTTAATGTTAATTCACCTTCATCACCATCCAGATAGCAGGTAATTTCTACTTTTCTGTAATTGTTATCTTCCAAATACACTTCATTTTTTGTACATTCTGCCTTTAAAAGACCTGTGCCTGAAAGACTCAAATATTTATCTGTTAGCACGCTTTGTGTATCTGTGCTAATATTATTTTTATTAATAATAAGTGTTAAAGTTGCTTTCTCTCCCGCTGCCGGAATCGTCATCTGGGTTGTTGCATTAATCTGGATTCTATACTGTTGAGTCGTATCCGGTGCAAATTTACCTGCAGATGCATCTACATATAAGACATCCCCGTCTGTATTTGTATAGGTTCCCGTTGTCTTCTGAATGGAGCTTGCCGAATTAGAAGCTACTACACTTCCGTTGCTGTAAGTCCATTCTGCCGTCGTGTCCCCGCCTTCGGCAAAGCCGGCAGAAGTCACTGCAAGGCTGGTTGAAGAATCTACTGTCATTTCTTGAAAATATGTATCTAATCCTACAGTGAGCTTAATTTCCTCCGTATTCTTTTCTACATTACCTGAAATTTCATATTTCTTCCATCCATTGTTACTCAGCGGCGTAATCGTCACATTGTCAAGTCCCGCTGCTGTTATATTCTCTGTGGTCAATTCATTGAATGCTTGAATTGTAATTGTACATCTCTTTGCACCTTTTATAATTGGGAATGTAAGTACGGTTCCATTATTAATTTGGAAATCACTTCCATATCCAAGCTTTTTACGATTTGACATTTTCCCACTGGAAGCATCTACATTTAATACATCATTATTTGTATTAACCAGTATACCTATACTTCCACTTAACTCTGAAACCTCATTATTGCTGCTGTCATACATCGTATCCGTGTATGTCCACGTTGCCGACATCTTTACTGCTGCCGCCGCTGTTACATGAAACAGCCCTTCCGGAAACGGTATCACGGAAATAATCATGGCTACCGCCATAATCATCGCTGCAATCCGCCGGAATTCCGGTTTTTTGCGTTGAATTCTGTCCATTTTTCTCTCTCCTTTTTTGTTTATTTTTTCCCTTAGTATCATTCTTCTTTTGTATAGAAATTAGCCTTATGTAGTTCTAGAGTACTATATTCGACAAAAGACGACAACTGATTTTTGGCTGTATTTTAGTAAAAACCACTGATTTTATTATATTTTCCATTGCTATTGCCAAATGTGCAATAATATGTTATTATACCAATAGAATATATTCTAAATCTCAGTTTAAGCACAGTTTTATATCAATTAATATGTGTTTAAAATCTGATTAACTGTTGAAATCTAAGTTTTTTAGATTTCGTCTGTATTTTTTCACGGTTTTTGGAATTTACTGCGGATTCTGAAATGTCATTCTATATTCGTTCAAACACCATTTATAACCGGTTTGAAATCCCAAAAGACTTGAAAAAATTTTAGAAAATCCATTGAAATGCTTGTCGACAATCCCACAAGTCCAGTATAAAAAAAAAGGAACCGTCTGCCTGCTGCAAAATGAGCATTTTATTAAAATGCCGGACGGCAGTGAGCAGGA
>OGNL01000119.1_pt1 | contig 39125 bp, 83 predicted proteins | sample 1573471 | NCBI WGS metagenome assembly OGNL01 (sample SAMEA2582001, study PRJEB24529) | metagenome | biome: Human gut stool | place: China | collected 2011 | reverse complement strand
AAAAGTTGTAATATGACAGTAAGTAGCTTTGTTCGTGCTCGTTGTTTGGGGTATAGTGATATTTCTGGTGTTTCTTTTGATACCACGAAAGCGGTTAAACCAAAAGACCCGTTTTGCATCCGAGACATTAGCTGGATGTTTGTTATCCCAGACAAACATAAAAAGAGTGGCGATTTTAAAAAATTAAAAATATACTGTGTTGTGTTAAATTCACTTGATAGTTCACAACCATATACTCTTGTTAAAACTGGTGGTAATACTTGCGATGTAAGGCTTGTTGGTAATGATTGGCATATAAGTTATAATGTAAATGATTTTTACGCAACATATTCCACACCAGATACGTTCACACTATGGAATGGTTATGGTATTTGGCCTATCGCGGATAGCACAAACAATTATTATCCAGACTATCACAAAAATAATACTTGACTTTATTTGTTAAATGTGTTACAATATCAATAACAAAGGAGATACAATTATGAATGTCAAAACCACTATCAATGACAATCCCGTTTATTTTTATGAAATTCCAGTTGGTGATATATTTGTGTACGCAGGGAAAGCCAATATTAAATGCGTTCTTGTAAAGACTGACACAGTATATAATGAAGACAGGACGGCTGTATATAACGCATTACCAATTACGCACCATTGCGGTTATCCTGAATACTTTACAGATATGGAAAAGGTATCAAAGGTAAAGAATGCAACTCTAAATGTCGATATTTAACAAGGGGTCTAAAAATGAAGTTTTCAGTAACAGCAAAACCCAATATGCCTTGCGTAGACGAAGAATTTATCGTAAATGGCAAGAAAGCAGAAGTATCAGATTTTGGTCTAGTATATAATCACGGCACAGGAAATACAAATTGTTGTGAGTCTATGCGCTTTGAATCTATTGAACCAATGAATAAGGTTCTACGCAAGTATCGTATTAATCTTGACGAATATGATGAAATTTGCAGTTACCTTGCTGATAAATTTACAATTGGCAAGTGCGATATTTGCTTTAAGTAATTGGTGAACGAAATGAATATTGAAGAATTTATCGACTTTATTAGAAAAAACAATCTTGATGACAATACAGAAATTGTTATACAGGATAGATTTGTTGATAGGAATGGATACGAAATATTTAAAGAAATTACACCGTTATATTTAAATGTAAAAAACAATAAACTTCTTATTCAGATTGGAGATTACTAAAATGAAGGTAAAAGATTTTCTTAACTGGCTCAAAGAAAACAATGTAAACGAAGATTCTGAAATTGAAATTACGAGGTTCTTTGACAACGATATTGTGGCTAATGGAAATTTCTTTGAGAATGACCTTAATTATGATAAAGACTTGAGGATGGTACAGATTTTTGACTGAGGTATTACAATGACTGTTAAAGAGCTTTATGAATGGGCGTTTCAAAATGACGCACAGAATTTCGATATCGGAATGGTTAATCAAGACTCTCTTGAAATTGACTGGATTTCTACAAAAGACCTTTTTATGAATAAGCAAGAGATGGAGGTTATTGTATTGTGAAAGCAATTAAAAAGGGTGCAGACCTAATTTTTACTTGTGATGATGGCAAGACGGTCAAATACAATCTGAATACCGGTGTTTGTATCGGTAAAAATGGTAAACCTTGTATGTATCTTAACAGCCAGCTCAGAGGTTACAGTGTTGATGAGATTGCCAATTCTTTTGAAGACAAGAATTTTGGTAAATTTATTAGTCATGTTGCACAGAAGTGTTCTAGGAACGGACAGAGCATTCAAAACATTGGCACTGTATTTCAGAGAATGGATGAGTACAAAAGAGAAGAACAGATTTACTCTGCTGGACTAACTCTTGCTGGTGCTTTTGGCAAAGATTATTTTAGAGGAACTATTAACGAAATCCCAAAGGGTCTTGTGAAGATTTTACGAGAAATCAGAGAGGGTGTTAATAATGTAAATGTCGAAGAATACAAAGCCCATCCTGATGCCTTTAATTACGCTTTTAACCATGAATTTACTTCTCTTTCAAAAAGAGACGCATATCGGTTCTTGGTATATATTTGTAGTTATTGGGATAGAAATGAACTTCGTTACACATACGGTAATAAATTCTTTAATATTTGTGATAAATATGGCTATACACCAAAATCTCTGTTAAATTATATTGATTATCTTGTAACATACGAAGCCCTTTCTCCTGATTATCCTTCAAAAATTCTAGGAGAAATTGACGACAACTGTAATATGCTTTCTCAAATGTCTAATAAGTATGATAGATATCCACGTCATTTTCTAACTTCTCATCAAATTACAAGTCGTACTTACCAGCGTTATAAGCAAGAATTTAACGAAGAACTGTTTGCGAAACGTGTAAATACAAAGATGGAAGTCACCATTGGAAATTATAAGTTTATCTATCCTAAAACAACTAAAGATATTAAGGACGAGGCAGTTCAGCAATCTAATTGTGTTGCAAGTTACATTGATAAAGTAATTGGTGGCTCTTGTGATATTATTCTAATGCGTAAAAAGAATGATGTAGAAAATAGCCTTGTTACTGTTGAAGTCCGTAATGGCAAGGTTGTACAGGCAAGACAGCGTTTTAACGAATCTGTTAATGAGTCTGAACAAAAAGCTCTTGACAAATATGATGAATTTCTCGCTTCTATTAGTGGTGATAAAAATGAAAAATCGTAATAAATTACCTTATTTTAAATTTGTTTCATTCAATAGACCTATTAAACGTTATTATAGGTATGTTTTCGTTAAAGAACCTGAATTTTGGTATAATAGAAAATCAATAGAAGTGAGAATTGATTTTCTCGAATGTTACAGTGTATGTGATGAGCCAAAAGTAATAGGTTATAAAGCCTATATTGTATGCTCAAGTATTGATGACTTTTATATGATTTGCACCATAAAAGTCAAAGATGAAAATGAATTTAAAAAAGTAAAGAAGCAATTATTTGATAAAATGCCGAATAATTTGTCAATGAAGTGGTTAAAGAAACACGGATTTGAACAAATGTGAACAATGATATAAAAAGGAGAAATTATTATGCTACTAGTCGGTTCTTATGTTAAGCTTACAAAGAAGCCTTACGAATCTTTCCCTGTTGACACTACTATGCTAGGCAAGGTTATTCAGATTGAAAAGGATAATATTCTTGTAAAATATGCAAATATGAATATGGCTATGTCATTTGATGAGTATGACAAGTATTTCACAAGTGCAGACGCTCCTAATCCCTATGCTGTTTCCCCTGTTAAATTTCATCCCGTGTTTACCGAATGGAAAATTTTTGATAGTTCTTTTGATGAGCTAGACAAAGCCGGTGTCAACCATTATCCTTATGAATACTGTACTAACGGAAAGGTTGTAAAAGTTCGTAAGCATTATCTTCCCGGTCTAAAGAAAGACCGTGAAATTCTAGTTGGTAAAGCCTCATGTTGTAATGAAGACGTTTTTAATTTAGAGAAGGGTATTCATCTAGCATACGCTCGTTGTAAAACGAAGGAAATAAAGGAGCAGATTAACAAGTTGGGCCAGAAGTTAAATTATTACGCTCCTGTTTTTTGGATAGGCTAATTTACAAAACACTTCCTTCCAATATTTTCACAAAATCCACAATCAAAAATTTTAAATATAATTAAGGAGTCTATATGCAGTACAAAGAATATGTAATTACCCCTCTTGGTGCGATGTATCTAGCTCTATGTAAAAATGGTATTGAAGTACCAGATTATTTCTCTGGTGAGCTAGGCACTCAAATTATGGAAGATTTTCATAAATTTCTGTACAATGAATTTACAAAGGAAGAATATCAAGAAATGGCAACAATGAATTGATTAAAATTTTAAATTAAACTATAAAGGAGTGATTTACAAACTAATGTTCATCAATATTATTCTACTTATTCTCTGGATAATTCTTCTATTCTTCCACACTTATCTTTACTCACAAAACCAATCTAAATCAAATATCTTTTGGATTATCGTATCTATCTTCTGGATTATTGTTGAAACATTCTGTATTCTCAACTATCTGATTCCTCTATCATAATTTCCCCATTTTACAAAACCTCATCTATTAAGGAGATTTACAAACTATGACACTTAACATTCATACATCTTCTGCTCTTGTTAAATTTTACTCACTAAAACCCGGAGATGTGTTTCGTTACGAGATTAATGGAGTTAGTCATTATTTTATGAAAACACTTGAAACAAAAGATGGCTGTTGTAATTGTGTAGACCTTACAGATAGCGCACTCGGATACATGGACGAAAGTGACTGTGTTTACGAAGTACAATCTGCTGAATTAAATATTACAAATTAACAATCTTATCATTTACAAACTGTACAATTATGTTATTATATTACATTATCTGGCTACTAATTTCCCTCTTCTTTTTCATCTCCGACATTTTACACATTTACAAACTAATGTATCAACAAAAAGCCTATGAATACACCGAAGGTTTTATTTCATTAGTTTTATACGGATTCCTCACCTTCTATTGGGCATCTCAAATCTACCATTATACACCACTTCTTTTACAAACTCTCCCTTTTACAAACTAATATACAAACTCTCTAGTCAAAATTTTCAATCAAACAAAATCTAATCAAAGATTTCTCAAAAATCTAATATCAAAATTTTCTACCCAAATCAACATCGAATTTTTAAAGCCAACTGCGTAAACAGTTGGCTTTTATTTTACCTTCTCATTTCCTTTATTTTTTCTCACACCACCATTTACTCATTCTACAAATTTCTATTGTCTACAAACTGTACGTCATACACGGACATTCGTCTAATTTATGGTATGTTTTAGACGAATAGCATACCCATTAGACGAATCCCTTAATTCGCCATCTGTTTTAATGGAATCATCCTCAAACTAAGCGCATTCTACAACCATACACTTTTCCCAATTTAACAGAAAATGTATTCCAGCGCCAAACACTTACCGAGCATTTTTCGACAACTATACCAGCATTACAAATCGGCTCAGTTGCCACACTATTCCAGAATAGCCGACCAATTCTAAACCATTCGGGTTTAGAATCTTGCTTACGCAGAATAACTACGGGAATATCGTAGTTAGTTCCGAAACCGTAACCAGCATGAACATCTCACACTGAGATTATCGGCAAGAAATGCAAGGTCACATAGAGCAGAGCGCAGACCTTGCCGATAGAGTTAACGCCAGAAAATCATATCCCTCTATGTTTTCCTGATGTCAGGAAAACATAGTTATCATACACTAACTATATTATAATATTACTATGTATATTTATATGTATATATACACTTATATATGTATAGACTATATATAATAGGCACTATTCTCTTTTCAAAGTCCTTTACCAATATATCATACTTCACACCAGATGTCAACAGCAATTTCAAGTTTGACAAAAAATTACATTTCTGAAACCATCCTCCATTTTGTCACAAAATCGTGATTTCAGACTCCACTTTTGTTACTACCAACTATCCTACTAGGTTATATGCCTATACCGGAATTTAACTATCAAAATAATTACTAGCACTCCCACTTTTACACGTCACATATACACCAGATAGCCCACTTTATTTTTGTGCGTGTGTAATTATCACGACCATTCGGAAGTGATTCTGTGCCCGTAGGGCATGGTATTTTAATAGTCAGCTCACTCCCGCTTTTTGTGTGCGTGTAGAATGCTGGGCTTTTTATATCACTACTGCACAGGAGTGATTTTTGCATCCGCAGGATGTAGTAATACACACTGGGTTTGTGGGTTAGTGTGATGAAACCAGTATTACCTATTGTATACTAGGATATAGGGTTTATAGAGTAATAATAATTATTTTAATAGTTAGTGCATGGCTTCCACCAGATACAGTAACAACCTATGGTTGTATACTCACAACAAAAAATATTCAAAATAATTTTCAAAAAAGGCTTGACTTTTGTTTCGTTTTCGTGTATACTTGTGCCAGTTCAAACGAAACACACAAAACATTTTGGAGGTAACAAATTATGCGTATTAAGGGTTTCAGCTTTAGTGAGGGCAACAGCAAAATGCACCGTGTCGGTTCTTTCTCTGTTCTTCCTGTCACCACTTGTGCAAAGAACGCACCGTGTGCAAAAGATGGGTGCTATGCTTGCAAGATGATTCGGATTTATCCCAGTGTGCGAAAAGCATACACTGATAACACTGTTGCATTGATGCAAGACAAGCGTTACAATGAATTTGTTAAGGCCTGTGACCTGTTCATTGATATGAACGAATATCGCCTGTTCAGATTCAATGTTAGCGGCGACTTTTTCAACACGGATTATTTGCTTGCTTGTTGTGAGATTGCAAAGCACAACCCCGAAACTAAGTTCCTTGCATTCACGAAACAGTTTGAAGTTGCAAACACTGTTATTGCAATGGGTGAAGTTCCTAATAACTTTAATATCGTTTTTAGCGGTTGGAATGATTTTCTTCCCGAAAACGAAACTTCCGTTCCTATGGCATATATGGATGACGGCAAACACACTGATTCAGTTCCAGATTATGCTATTAAGTGCAATGGCAATTGCCAGAAATGCAAAAAGTGCTTTAATCTGAAAAATGGTGAAGCGGTCAAGTTTTCAAAGCACTAAAACAAAATAATCAGAAAAGAGGTGGTAGAAATACCATCTTTTTTCTTTTGCTGTTAAATTTAACTATTAAAATAATTGTAATGATATGATTGAGATGAATTAGTAAATAATTATTTTAATAGTTATGGTTACTCTTGTAAAGGTATCTGGAATAAATTCTATAAAACAATTTCAAAATAATACTTGACATATATAGAAAAGTGTGCTATATTATATACAGAAACCAGCAAACGAAAGAGAGGATTTAACAATGAATGCAGCAGATTTCTTTAAGATTCTGGCCAACTTGAAAATCTTTGGTGAGTATCAGGACGGCAACACGCATTACTGGACAGACCGAAAGTTTGATAATGACGGCAATGCGTACACTTTGATTATTGCAGACATTCCAAACGTAGAAAAGAAGTACACAGAACAAATCACCTACAAAGTAAAGGAGTTATAACCATGTTACAGAAGAACAAAGAGAAACAAGAGCGCAAGGAAAAGCGCAGGCCTGTTTTGCGGCCTTGCAGATTCACAAAAAAGACAACGTACACTAGAAAGAAGGGTCGTAATAGAGATGAATGACATTAAACTGAGAGATGCAAACAAGATTCTTAAAAAGAACGGTTTTGAACTTCGTAGGGTATCTGGAGACCACCGACACTATTATAATGCCAAAAACCAGCGTCTTACACTTGTATTTCACATGAACCGAGATAATGCGTGTCCGTTTCCCATTTGGAATAAAATGGTAAAGCAGTATAACATCAAATACTAACTTATTAATGACAGGGTGGTAATAATCGCCCTGTTTCTTTGTTAAATTTGATAAATATTTTAATAGCTAGTTGTCTTTATTGGATGCCAATGTCACTATAAATCACCAGAAATCACCAGCTTTTCAAGCCGTTAATCTTGGCATAAATGCCGTAGATTTAACAGAATCTTTGTGCATTTTGACTATTGCGTTTTTTATTTTTGTATGATATTATATATATAGAAACCAACCAATAAAGAAATGAGGTAAATTTAACATGATGAATCTGGACGAAATCAAGACCGCTATTCACTCTCATAATAAGGGTTCTTTTACCACCATTGAGACCTGTAAGACGCTCAAGACCAAAAAGGCCTATGCCGACAAGTCCATCGTGAAAGTATCTCGAATGACCGGACGCTTTGGGGTTGATTACAACCATATCTCCAAAGTACAGCAAAAACGTGAGTCCGGCGAACTTCCTAAAGAACCTTGTTCGCTTCCTTGGGGCAACTGGATGAAGGATGAAGAAGGTTATCTGATTGAACATAAAGGCAAGGTTTATGTTCGTGTTGCAACTTCTCCTAACAAGACAAAATCCACCTACCTTGTGAATGGCATTCCTACTGATGAAGATACTGTTAAATCTATGTGTTTAGCATCTGAATTTCATAAAGGTGAAAAGCCTGATGTGATGACCATTTCAGCAAACAACATTGTTCGTATCGGTTAAATAGCTATTATCTGCCCGTCTAGTAATTTCCTCCAACTAGACGGGTTTTGTTATTTCCTACAGGTCATTACTATTAAAATAATTATCTGTTAAATTGTCTGGAATAGATATGTGCATTTTATACAGTTTTGTTATATTATCTTTGTGCAATATCACTATTGCATTTTTATTTTAAGTATGATATACTATATACAGTTCAAGAGAGAACTACAAATAAAGAAATGAGGTAACAAGATTATGGAAATCACAAAAATGAATACCCTGTTTGAGGAAGCAATGGAAAATTTGGGTTTTGACGGTTATGTAATTCCCGATGGTTTGAACCCCGTTCCCGGTCTGAACCGTCGAAAGAAAGCTTATGGCTTGTGTTCCAGAAAATATAATCGGTACGAACAGCGTTTCGATTATGAAATCACTTTCAGCAAATACTTTATCATGGGCTGTACCGAAAAACAGTTTATGACCGTTGCTTATCATGAACTTATCCACGCGATAGCTGATAGCATTGATTTTGATTGTGGTCACACTGGAATGTGGAAAGTGATTGCCAACAAGGTTAGCGAAAAGCATGGTGTTAGTATCACAAGAACAGATTACTTTACCGATGAAAACGGCAAAGAGGTCGTAGCCGCTAACAGCATTGCAAACAATCGTGTTGAGTATGTGTTGCGTTGCAAGAAATGCGGAAAGCTGATTACACGTCATCGCATGGGAAAAGTTGTTCGGTTCCCCGAATTGTATCGGCATGATATGGATAACGGCGAGCTTGAACGTATCAAGTGATTTATTAACGACTTTAGAGCGGCGAAATTCGCCGCTCTTTTCTTTTGCGAGAAAATAACTTTTTAAAAAGATAATATTCTGCTTGACTTTTATGCTCTTTTTTGGTACAATACTTATGAAGCCTATAGGATAGGCTAGAAAGGATTGTGTTATGATTAAAGATTTAGAAAATGAAGAATGGCGAGATGTACATATTGTAAAAGGTGTTGACTTCTCTGGATATTACAAAGCATCGAATAAGGGTAGGATTAAAAGGCTTGAAGGAACTGTAACTTATAGAAATGGTCGTAATAAACATATAAAAGAGCATCTTTTAAACCCAAAACCAGAAAAGAGAACCGGAAGACTTCATGTATACTTGTCAAACGGGAAAGAGCATATTACTGGATTTTTTCATCAGGTAATAGCAGAAACTTTTATTCCGAATCCAAATAACTATCCATTCGTAAACCATAAAGACGAAAACCCGTCTAATAACTGTGTTGAAAATCTTGAATGGTGTACAAAATATTACAATGATAATTATGGAACCGCAAGAGAAAGAGCTAACAAATCTATATCAATTCCAATAGTTCAGTTGAATCTTGATGGGTCTTTTGTAAAAGAATGGCAATCAGCAACGAAAGCAGAAGAAGCTGGATTTGGTTGCGCTACTATTATAAATAGATGTATCAAAAAGAAGCTAAAGAGCCACTATGGATATCTATGGCTATATTCAGATGAGTATAATAAGATGTCAAAAGAAGAATTAAATGAATATATAAAATGGACAGAAACTATAACATATAAAAAAGATAAAAGAGTTGTACAACTAAATATGGACGGAAGCCTTGTAAAAATTTGGAATCAAGTTTCAGATGTGTCTAAAAAAGATATGTCTGTAACTACAATATCTAATTGTATCAATAGGAAGTATAAAAATGCTTATGGGTATATTTGGTTTAGATATCTTGAGTATATCAATTTTTCAGATAGTGAGTTAAAAGAAAAAGTCGAATATGCAAACATAGATACACAAAAGATTCCAGTTGTTCAGCTGTCTATGGATGATAAACTAATTAAAGTTTGGGATTCTGCAAAAGATGCAGCTAAAGACAATGATTTTTGCGCTTCTACAATTTCTGCTGTATGTAAACACAAAAACGGGAGAACCCAACATAAGGGATATAAATGGATGTATCTTTCAGATTACGAACGTATTAAGTAAAATAGAATAAATCTAGTTGGCACTTGCTTATTGTGAGTGTCAACTTTGTTTTTATCGTTGGATTAATTATTTTAGTAGTTGCTTGTTAAATCAGCAGCCTTTGGCTGTAGAATCTAAACGCAAAGCGTTTGGAATTATGTTATAAGAATTATTCTTATTATAAAATAACTCTTGCATTCCATATTAAATTGTGCTATAATAATTACAGAAACAAGGAAGCGAGGTAACAACGATATGAAACTTTCAAATCGAATGATTGACCATCTGGAAAAGTTTGGCGAGTATGATACGCCTAAATATCGTTACTACATTGGTACTGATAAGGGTTGCGAATACGTCAAGCGGTATCCTGTAAGACGCTACGGGAACTACATTAAGGCTATTGGAAAGACTGAGAATGTTAGAGTATGGAAGGGAACGTCATGGGCTATCTTTTAATGTTTCTGATTTACTGCATTATGTTTATTGGTGTGGTTATCACTACGCTATTTATCAATCAGTACAGCTCTATTCTTGCAATCGGATTTGTTGTCCTGTATATCATTGCTGTTAAATTGTTCTACATGGAACTGGAAAATTAATAAGCCATCTACTACCGCTCACGTTTTGTCTACCTTTTGCGTGGGCGGTTTTATTTTTGAAAGAATTTTAATTATTTTAATAGTAAAAAATAACGTACCTACGTCAAATAATTGCTCATATTGTATAAATAAAAGCGCAATTTTATTATATCATATTCCTAAAAATAATTTAACAGAAAATTTCAAAATATCCTTGACAAATCAAAAATCATTTGCTATAATAATATCAGAAACCAAACAAAAGGAGAGTTTAATATGACGCTGGAACAGGCTTATAAGAAAGTTTACATGATGGATGAGGTTTTGAACTCTGATATCTTGAACGATGAGGAATATACCTCTGTCGCAAAGCGACGCTTTAAACTGATAGAGCAGATTGGGCTGGAAGAACAGAGACAGAAACAGCTCGAGGCAGACCGTGTTTCTCCTGAACCTTGGGACTGCGGTTTTCTGTTTAGTTTTATCGCTGCTGATTGCGAGATTCAACAGTTGTCAAAAGAACAAAGGAATATTATCTACGCAATCAAGCGTGTACCATTTCGGTACGCTGGGCGTTATTTTGAAGTGGTAGACGATAAATTAATTGTTAAGATGGTTCCTGAAAAATCTTTCTTAGAAATTTAAAAAAGGACTTGACACAAGAAGCAAAATGTGGTACAATACTTATAGATACAAAAGAAACACAAAAGAGAGGTAACAATTATGAGTATTGGAGATATCATTGATATTAGTTCCGCAGAGAACTATATCTACGAAAATTTCATTTTAGATGGCACATCACAACAGCTTGTTAGTGGAATTTTGTATTGGGTTCGTGACGAATACAGAGGAAACATAACGGATGCGCTCTTTGGTCTCCTTGACCCAGTTGGTCTTAATTGTAAAGAAATCGAAAAGATTGCATCTGTAATTTAACAGGAAGCTAGGTTCATAGGGTGGCGCAATTCCACCGCCCTCAGAAATGAGGGTAACGCTTAGACCTTATAATGGAGAATCTTGGACGGATGGACGCAATTGCGAGACCAGAAAGAGAAGATACCGGAGTAAGGCGTATCTTAACCACGAGAGAGTTAAGGCGGTCTTTTGGATAGACTAAAACCGTAGGCAGTAGCCAAAAGAATCTGTCAAGTCACATGGGTGTGCAATGTGGCGGGAATCCAAACATAAAAGCACAGCTTTGTCGGTTTGCTTCTCATTAAATTGAGTGCTATATAACAGAGTAGCTACCTGTTTATAGATTGAAAACCGTCATTCCTATGTTGTTATAGCTCAAAGAGAGCGCCTGTTTACAGGAAGATTCTAGGTCGTACCTAGATAACAGCACCATCAATATATCTGGCTTCATAGTAAGCCCGTCTATATTGATTATGTTCATATCACCTATTATTCCCGGCTCACACTTAACGTGTGCAGTAGGTCTTTGTAAGTCGGGTTTATTATGACATTATCTACCCTACCAGTAACTTGTTACCTCATTCAACTGGTAGGGTTTTGTTATATCTTAAATTTTAACTATTAAAATAACTTTGGGAAAATAAACATCAAAATTTTCTTGCAAATAGTGTTGACATAATCGAATTTTTATGCTATAATAATATTACAAAAGAAAGAGGTGCTTAATATGTTGAAGATGTTTTCTGATTTGATTGTTGGTGATACGTTCATCATTGGCGGTAATGGTTACGTTAAGCTTGGTTTTAACACCGCTATGAATACCAGTACAAAACACGTTGAATATTTTTCCGAACGAAATATTCTTGTGAACGCTTGCAAAGATTATAGAGAGGTGTTTTAATATGAATTTCAATGCTGGTAAAAATGTTCCGTGCCCTTGCAAAGGCTGTGAAGAACGCCACTGTGCTTGCTCTGATACTTGCCCTAAGTACAAAGAATATAAGGCAGAACTTGAGAAGCAGAAACAGTATACAGAAGAAAACAGATACCGTTTCAGCTCTACTCATCAGCGTCCTTATATGCACATTGGTAAGAGTACAAGAGAGCGTAAACAGTATAACAAAAACATTGTCAACGGATTCCTATACTAATTCAACAGAAAACTTGTTAAATTAGACGTGAGCGAAAGCTTGCGTCTTTTTATTTTATGTAATTTAATTATTAAAATATTTGTCAGTAAATTAACTGCTAAATTTTCATACAAAACATAATACTAATATTTGTGCATTTTACCAATAGACAGAAAATAATAAATCTGTTATAATATATACACTGAAAGACACACAAGACGATTTATAAGGAGGATTTAACAATGACTTTGCGTGAACTGTACGATGTAAACGGCGACTGGAATTACCCCGTTAGTCCGACTTTTGAATTTCACTATCCTACTAAAAACGGTATGTGTAATAATAAACCGTATCGCAAGTGTGGATGGAGCGATATCTCAGAAGAGGTACGAAATACCAAAGTTCTTTACTTTGAGACCATCAGCAAGAGCCGTGTCTGGATTGAATTAGATATCTAACAACAAGGGGACTAGACAAAAAGTCTAGTCCCTGTTTTTATGCCGTCAATAATTATTTTAATAGTAATAATTTAAAAGAATTTCAAATTACCTATTGACTTCTCTGTTGAATTGCGCTATAATATATATAGAAAGTGAGGCAACAATATTATGAAAAAGGTTTTATTTGAAAAGAATGATGTAAAGATTATTTCTGAATTTGGGGATGTAACTCTTTATTCGCCTTATCTGATGATAGTAAAGGAAGATACTCCCGAAAATCGAAAGAGTCTTTTTAGAATTGCAGAAGTAAAAGCGAGGTAATTCAACATGGATAATAAGAATATTCTAAACTACGTTTTGGACAATGGCAAGAACATAGCCCTAACAGAAGCAGAACGCAAGATGCTGGTACAGATGTTTCGGATGATAATTGACTGTTTGGAACAAATGAAGCAACAGCCCAACACAATCAACATTTATGAACAGGCTTTGTATCAAGCGATAGAAAAGGTGCAGAACGATGGTAAAGCTATCACCGAAAAAGAAGGCACAGAAACCGAAAACAAGAAAGCCTAAAACTATTCCATGGCGCGTTAAATACGGCGCACATACACGAGCTATAAGACCATGTATAATGCCTTTTAACGAGCCTGAACACGCTGTAAGCTATCCTGTAAAACCTGTATTGTGGACGCTTGCAGAAGCCGATGAACGTGTGTTAGATATCTATAAAGAAAATTGATTCTAAGTCCCTTGAAAAAAATCAAGGGACTTTTTGTTAAATTTGAAAATATCTATTGACATCTGTTTGATTTTCTGCTATAATAAAGTCAATGAAAGACCACTAAACAGGAGGATTTAACAATGACTATTTCAGAAATGACCGAAATTGTAAAGAACGCTCTGAACGAATACCGAAAAGCAAAAGCAACGAGCAATAAAACAACTATTGAGCTTGCTGTAAACGAGATGGAGAACGTTTATATCATGGTTTGTTGCTACCCTGTACCGGGTTCTGATACGCTCAGAAATGTCATTCAGGAAGCAAGGGGAGGCTGCATGGCATGAGATATGAAGAACTTGACGTAAACGCTACATACTTTGTTTTACTGGGTAGCTGGGGCAAAGAGACGTGGTATGAGTGTAAGCTTGAACCTTATATTTTTGATGGGTTTGATTACAAGCTCTATGCCGCACCAGTAAACGGCAGGGCAAAAAGAATGTTCTATACAAGCGATTTTGTATCGCTCTTAAAAGAACACAATGGGGTATTTAAGAAAGAATCTGGAACATCTGAAATCAAACATATCAAATGGCAAGAGCATATCTATAAAGACGCTTATGTTTGCCATGAGGCAGATATTCTAATTTAACAGAAAGAGGTTTATATTATGATTCCTAATATTGATTCTAAGCCTACTATGAAACCCTTTAAGGACGTTTCTGGTATCTTTGTTACTGTAAACTTTGATGGTAATTACCTTACTTGGGTTAAGATTCCCGAAGTATTTGACAGTAATGCCGCAAAAGGGTGGAATGCCTATTGCTTTAATAACAATTCTCTTAGTTATTTTAGGTATGATACTCTTGTAACTGACCCCACAAACGTAAACATGAAAGTAGAATTTTAATTATATAAAGGAGTAGTTTAATATGAAGCTGAATGACGTTCTTTCTCATCTGGAAGCCCTTAACTTTATTGATGAGGACGATAAAGTTGTTATCTGCGTGTGTAACGGTAAAAGTTGTAAAAAGGACGACCAGCTTTTTACTTGTGATATGATGGTTTCGGATGCAAAACATTTCTTTGGAGAGCTTGAGGTTATTCTCAATCAGACCCGTGCATACGGTAATGATATTAATTATATGTACTCAAGATTCTGGTTCTTGCTGAAATACGACAAGCCAAATGTAGACTAAATTTGTAACATAGAGGTATTACAATGAGATGGTATAAGGTTTCTGGTGAATATAACGACGGCTTCAACTGCTATAAAAAGGTATATCTTGTATTTGCGGAAAGTCAATCTGACGCAACACAACATATTTATCACATTACAGATTGTTTTCTTCCTTGTAATGTTGAAGCGCTTAATGAGAACAAGATTTATCCTATTAAGACAATTTAATGAGGTGATATTATGTGTAGATTTTTGTGTATCAAAGACAACGATTGGTTTGATAAAGGAAAGACATATTTTGGAAGATTTGAACCAGACGGCGTATTGACTATAAATACAGACCTCGATGATGATGATTACCGCAATTGGTGTTATTTCTCGTGTGATGGATGGCAAGAGTTCTTTAAACAAGAAACAGATTAAAATTTAACAAGTATAGCCCGGAGGTGTTATGCCTACCGGGTTTTGTTTTACCCTAATTATAATTATTTTAATAGTTATTTCATACTATGTTTCAAATTTCTTAAAATTATTTTTGAAAAACTATTGACAGGTTGATTATGTAGGTGTATAATAATATTGTAAACAAGAGATACACATGGAGGTAACTACAATGACTTATTACATCGGACTTCACCAGAGCACTTCTCCCTTTTCCAAGTTCCTTATCGTAGCAACAACCAAAAGCAACAGTATTGCGAATTTTATTGTTCGACAATATAATAAGTGTGCAACGGAACGTAACATCAAAGTTACTTATCAGGTCTATCGTGCAGACCAGTGTACCGAATTTCCGATTGAGTTTATGGAGGATTAACACAATTTAACAGAAAAAATAGCCGGGAAGCGAAAGCAACCCGGCTTTATTATATACCTTGCAACCGTATATAATTATTTTAATAGTTCAGATAGCTGTTTACTTGTTTTCTCCAATCGGCAAGTGTATATGTTCCATTCAACAACATTTCAAGATAAATCTTTCTCGCTATGTAATCTTCATAACGTATTTTGTTATTGTTGAATTTCCAGTCCAGCGTATACAAATCTTTTTCAATCTCTGCTGGAAGCATTTCTCTTTGCTTTTCAAATATAGGCTCCCAATCTTTTAGAAACTGTATTTTATACGCTTCCATTTGTTTTAATATCTTAGAATACCTGTCAGTCATCGGTTTCTTCCTGTTCTTCAAAGTGTTTATTTAGAATATCAATCATTGCGTTGTTGTTGTTTCCACGGAAGAATACATAAGGAGAAATGCAAACTGAACTTTTTTCAAAATCTTCACTTGTAATAAAGGCAACGATTCTCTTTGATTTAAGTTTGAATGACAATAGCTCTTTTTTTAGTCTCGTAATATTAGTCCTATCATAACCAACTAAATCACAAAATGACCCAAAAGTCATAATTTGAAGTTCTTTCGAGTTTGTTTCTTCTGTGTTATAGCAAGCGATATTATAGGTTCTGTTCATATATGGAATCAACTTAAATACATAGACTAGCTTGCTTCTCATTTTGCGTTCACTGTAAAAGTAAAGCGCACGAATAGAATTAATATAAATGCGAATTGTCATCACATTATATTCTTTCGGTCTCTGAATCTCTCCACGATAGATAATGGAATCATTTATTTTCATACCACCATCGTCCTCTATCGTGATAAGATTATTTTTCTTTAGATTTGACATGAACATTTTTGCACTACGTTCACTAATATCTAATGCGTGTGGGATATCCTTTTGTTTTAGCTTTGATTTTGCACTCCACCTGAGATAGCCGTCATAACCCATATAAGTGCTTAAAACAATAAGACGAACCATATCCATATTGTTTAAACCAAAATTTAAATCACACAATGGGGTATAGATAAGCCACACAAACGGCCCAAATTCTTTGTATTCTGGGTTAATACCGTCTTTTGCTTTCTCTCTGATATAGGCTTTGCGTTCTCGTTCCTGCTTCTCTTTCTCTTTCTGTTTATGTTTCTCCTGTTGTTCTAACCATGCTTCTTGTTGCTTTGCTGTACGCCAGTAAACAATGTCTTCTGTTACTTCACCAGTATCATCATCAAACAAATTTTTGCCCATGAAATCAGTCCTTTCTTGTTAATTTTGACTCTGTAAACATATCTAGTCATTTTTTGCACCAAATAAAATTACTCAAAATGTCAAAAATGCTAGTGTTTACAAGGGTTTTTGAATGTTTTTCTATCTAGTCATTTTTTGCACTTTCAATCATCAAAAAATCCAGAGTTTACAACACTTTTTGAGCGTGGTTACATCTTATTATTCTCTTGAGACTCCGTTTACTATTACAATAACTAATAATTTAACATAGATAAATAGTCGGGTTATTTATCTATTCTCTAGTATTTTATCATACAAAATTGCATTTGTCAATACCTAATAGCAAAATAATCTATTAAAAATTTAGATTATTAATATCAATTATTTTAATATGTAACTTAGTTACACTCGCAGAATAGCTACACCCTTCTGCCCATCACAAGGCAGTCTTGGGTGTAGCGTAAAATGGCGAGAGTGTAACGGGATAAACAATAACAGCCAATGATTATTTTGCGTTAAATTTAACAAAGAACTATTAAAATATATAATATAAATTTATTGTTAAATTATAAATATATAACTATATAAATATTTATATTATATATAATACTAAAATTTAATATATAAATATATAATATTAAATTTGAAAATAATACTTGACATATCATGATTACTATGCTATAATACTTACAGAAACAAACAAAGTGAGGTAACAACAATGGAAGAGATTATGGAAAAGTTCGAGAACGAGTTCAAAAATGCTTATTGCGCACTTCTGGATGCAAGCAACATTGTATGCTCATCGGGTGATAAGGACGATGATACCTGTTTTGAAGCTTGGAGTCAGTACAAGTATAATATTGGTTGCGTACATGAACTTTGTAGAATTGCAAGAATCCTTGGATATAGTCGGGAAGATATTGATGGTTGGAAAAGAGAAGTGTGTGAAAAACATAACAGTAAATTTAAAAAAGAAAATGTAAAATTGATACTTGAAAAATACAAAATAGTATGATATATTATATATAGAAACCAACAAATAATAAATGAGGTAACAATTATGGAAAAGATGCTCAATGAATTTAAAGAAGAATATGCTTGTCGGTATACCCTGTATTTGGATAGCTCTGAAGCTGTAGATTCCCTGTCTAAACAGGAAGATTGCGATAAACAGGAGATGGCAGATGCAAGGGTACGGTGGCAGAGAGCGCGTTCTGTTATGCGTGAACTGAGACGTGTAGCAAAGATTTTCGGATACACTCAAGAAGATATTGAACGCTGGGAATGGACTGAGTATAAGAAGCATTACAATGAATAAGAAATGAGGTACTAACAATGATTAAAAGTGTATATCTGGAAGATAAAAAGTATACCGAAATTGCGCCTCCCGGTATCGTAAAACAAATGAAAGACCGTGGCATTATTAGTGAGCGTGTTCCCTATGATACTATTTATATTGATGTGTATGGCGCTGGTAGCTGGAAAATCTGGTGGCAAGAAATGGGCAAATTTAAAACCTATTATCCTTGGACTGCGATTGTAGACGAAAGGGAGACGTATAATCGTGTTTGATATTGGTGATACCTTGCAGAGTAAAGTTTGCCCTACAATGGCGGGGACTATTATTAAACTGGATAAAAACAGGGCTGTTATTCAGCTTACCCGCACTAAATATAGTAGGGATATCGGAAGAGAACTGGTAATTGATACCAGTTTCTGGAAGAAAATTTAACAAATAATTACAGAGCTGGTTTATCTGGCTCTGTTTTATTATGAGAATATAACTATTAAAATAATAAATATAATATCCTGTTAAATTCTAGGAAAAATATTTCTGGAAAATTTCAGATAAAATATTGACAATTACAAAATATCTGCTATAATAATATATAGAAAGCAACCAATAAACAAAGTGAAATGAGGTAATTAAAAATGACGAACAAAGAAACGAAAATCCGTGAACTGTCCGACAAGATTGATGCTTTTCAGTATGATGCAGACCCGTATGAATACATGGATGTGTGTTCTACTATCGAAGAAATCAGTGCAAACCTTGACCGAATTGACAAGGCAATCACTGATAAGAGCGAGGAACTTATCAATTACTTGATGGCTTTTACAGACGACGATAATGATACGGATATCATTGTTAGAGCAATGGACTTGATTCAGGAAATTAAAACGTTCTGGAAAGAATAACAATAAAGGAGCCAGTCTTTCGACTGGCTCCTATTTTTTCTGTAATTTTAACTATTAAAATAATTATACTGGTATATATGAATATAAAATTGTACAAAAATTTAACACAATATTTGTGCAATATGCTGATAGACAAATACAAAATCTTTTGGTATAATCATATTAGAAAATAAAACAAAGGAGAAACAAAGATGACTTACACTGCTGAACAGGCCTATAAGAAGATAATGAAGGAATGGAAACCTAGCGCACCTACTATTGTCTATGACAGAATGGAAGCTGTAAAGCTTGATGACGGATATTATCACGTCAAGAAGTATTGGCTTAACGGTGATGTCACTGTTACACCTTATGGCTGGAAAGATAGACGACAGGCAGAAGAATATATTATGTATGTTATGGAAGAAAAAGGTAAGAAATAAGGAGAAATGAAAATGAGTTACACTATTGCTATTACCGAATGCCCATATTCTGGACAGAAGGTATCTCTTGACCGAATGGGAAATAAATTTGTGGTATGCTATATTTTCCCTCTGGAAGATGGCACACACGACTATACTAGCAAACGATTTGACACCCTTGCGGACGCTCTGAGCGTGTATCAGACCTTTATTGAATACTTTGCAAAGGGTTTGTATAGCGTGACTGATAGAAAGAATCTGCTCAAGTAGGGAGAATTTAACAATGAATAAATACTTTGAAGAGAATAAAGAAAATATGATACGACAGCTTGATATCTGGGCATATCGTATCCAACATATCGCCTACTGCTTACAGCTTGAGAAATGGCGTAAAACGCACAAAACACCAATGAAAGCATTCTACCCTAATGAGCATGGTTTGACGCTCACGAAGGCTTTACAGGCCCTTGCAGACGACAGGATTACACCCGAAGAAGCTTGGAGTGTGTTACATAGCCCTGAAATGCAATACGAGCTTGAAGCTACTGCAAAGCTCGAAGAAAAATATGGTAAAGAACTTCCTAGATGGGCGAAGTAAATTATATGAACAGTCTGGTGAAAACTGGGCTGTTCTTTTTCCTGTTAAATTTAATTATTTTAATAGTAAATGGAATACAATCTTGATGTATACAAAGTATTATCTGGTACAAACAAATTAAAAATTTAACAAAAGAAATTTCAAGATAAGTATTGACTTTTCTGTTATTTTGAGCTATAATAAATAGCGTAAGGAACACGCACCAACAAACAGAAAGAGGTATTAATTATGATGTATTCTAAGCTTGGTCACACTTTCTTTTTCAACAACACTGATGTTTTTGTGGAAAGTGATACACGAAAAATCACTGACGCTCTGGTGGTAAAAATTTTGAATACTTATCAGAACAAGACTAATTCGTTTTTCAATATTGATAGCGATATTATTAACTACTTTAAACCCCGTGTCCAATACGCAACTTATGATTTGAAAGAGACTGAAAACGGTTTCAAGTATCATCACATTGAAACTAAAAATGGCACTGTGAATGCACCTGTTGATGATAAATCTGTTCTGGTTATTCTGAAATAAATACAAAGGGTGGAAATCTTTCCACCCTGTTTTTATACGGTAAAATAACTATTAAAATAATTAAATACTGGTATACAAAACCTTTTTGAAAAATATGGCATTAAAAATTTTCTAAAAAATATTTACAAAAAGCATTGACAGGACACAATCTATCTGCTATAATAATAAACGTAAGGAACACATACAAGACAATAACGGAGGTAACTAATATGAGCACTAGAGGACGAATTGGTATGTATCTTGGTAATGGTAATACTATTAGTGTTTATTCGCATTATGATAATTATCTGGATGGTTCAGGCGCTATTCTCAAGCTGTACTACAGCGACGAGGATAAAATCAAAGAGCTGATTAAGCAGGGCGATATTTCCTCTCTGGATAAGTTCATCGGAGAAAAACATGACTTTGATAATCGCCCTGATGGCTGGTGTACATTCTACAAGCGTGACCGTGGCGAGGATGGTGTAGATGCTGTAGAAATGCCTCTTGATGACCTTGCAAAGGCAGATGAATATAACTACCTGTGGGACGGTAAGAAATGGCTGTACAGCAAAGGTTATGTTTGTGACGGCTGGCACGTTCTGACAAACAAAGAATGCGGTATCACCCCAAAAGATAAAGAACGGGCTAAAAAGGAGATTGTAGAGCACGAGAGCAAGAAAGAACAGCACAAGGATGTTGACAAGATGCTTGATGACTTCCTCGCTAAATTCTAAAAATTGATATTGGGACTAGGTGAAATATCCTAGTCCTTTTATTTTACAGGTACTAATAATTATTTTAATAGTTAATATATGTGTTGTTAAATTTTGTTCATGTTAAACATGAAATATATTAAAGATTATTTTCAAAAAACTGTTGACAAGTCTTTATTCTGGTGATATAATCATATTAGAAATAGATATACAGGAGGATTTAAAAAATGTTGAATACAGTACACATGGATGCTCAAGCACTTCTTGATGGCGGCTGGAAGCCGGAAGATTATGAAGAAATTAAAGAAGAATATGAGCTGACCGAAGAAGAAGCTTGTGAAATCTGTCAAGAGATGGAACGGATTCTGAACGTGGAAGATGAGGGAGACGAAGCAGACCGGCGATATCATGAGGCAATGGACGCAGGAGAATTATGGTAAATTTAACAGGGGAGTAGGTGAGAGCTGAAACCCTGTTTTTATTTTATCTATAATAATTATTTTAATAGTAATTATATTAATTTTGTATCGTCAATTTAACCAAAATATTATAGTAAACTTTGTGCAATATGACTATTGACGAAATTCTGATTCTGGTGTATATTAATAATAGAAACTGACCTATACAACAAGGAGGATTTAACAATGAAAAACGTACAGGAACGATTTGAAACCCTGAAAAGCATGAATACCATCATCAAGAGCATGAACGACGAAGGTGCTTATATAGCTTGGATTTATATCATCCCTGATGGCGCTGATGATGATGAACTGATGGAGATTGCAGAAGAAGACGAGGAAAGTTTTGAAGATGCTGTTCATGCGTTTATGGAAATTATGAATAAGCGTCTCAAGTATGGTTTGTACATTGATAATACGTTGTATGTTGATGGTAAAACTTATATGGATTCTGAATAAAGCAAGAGGGTTTAACAATGAGGTTCGTGTGTGATGTATTCAACAAGGTTCAGGGCTTCTGTGACAGATATATGGTCGTTGCTAAAAACAGAGAAGAAGCACAAAAAGAACTGATTGCGCGTCTGGATAATGAGACAGACGAAACCAGTAAAGGATTTGATATCATCCGTATCACTGGCATTGTTGAATAAAGCAAAGGGGATGTGAGCGAGAGTTTGCGTCCCCTAACTTTTTATACAAAATATTTACTATTAAAATAATTATAACAAATACAAAAGGAAAAATCTGGTATAAAATTTTCTTGTTAAATTTGAAAATAAGGCTTGACAAATACAATTTTATCTTGTATAATGGATATAATGAAACACGAAATAAACAATTTGGAGGTAGCTGTTATGTATCACTTCTTTTACAACCTGTTCGCTTCTCTGTTCACTCTGGTGGGCTGGAATGGAATGTTGATTGACTCTGCGGCGTTTGTCTTTGCAATCGCTTCCGTTTTATTCATTGCAAACTTCACTTATTCTTTAATTACTGGTTATAATCCGTTTTGGCGTCTTATGAAGTGGATTGACAAGCGCTATCCGCTAGACTAAAAATACAAAAGACAATCTATTTCCCTACTGGTAATAACTGGTAGGGATTATTTTTATATAACTATATAATTATTTTAATAGTTAAATTTTGTATAAGGATATATAAACCCATAAACCTATGGGGTTGTTATAAATTTAACAGGGAAAATTTCTTGAAAATATTTTTGGAAAACCTATTGTAATTATCTCTGATTTGTGGTAATATAAATATGCGCTCAAGAGAGCAACATAATTTAACAGAAAGAGGTTCAGTTATGAAGAATGTTGAATATCTGGTTATGATGGAATCCGCTGAGAACCTTTACATCGCACGAAAAGAGTATCAGGAATACATTGATGCAAAAGACGTGCAAGGTGCTTTGAACTACAAAAAGAAATATCTGGATGAAGCACACAAGCGCTGGAATGATGCAAGAGATGCGCTGAGAGTCAAATACCCGGACGATAAGCAATATATAGAAGCACTCAGAGATGCAACGAACGAGGGCAAACACAATGTCGAGATTACATCTCTGAGAATGAGAAAGTTGCTGCAATCCGTGGGAATAACAATTTAACAATCAATTAACAAGGCCGAAACTGTAAAAGGTTTCGGCCTTTTCTGTTATTAAAAATCCTATACTAATATATATATTATACAATAATAATTATTATTAATATTATATAATATATCATCTGTTAAATTTTTATTATAATTATATATATAATAAATAATAATTATATTATATAATAATATATAATACTAGAATACAAGATATATTATGTTAAATTATTTTAAATAATAGCATATCAAAAAATCATATATAATATATAATACACCACACATAGCGTATAAGCCTCTGAGAAGCCCTGTAAACGCTTTTATATAATCAATAAACAAATTGCCCTATTGAATACAAAAGCCCTGTAATAGCCCTTAAAATCGTTTTGAGAATAAACAATATTGAATCTGGTAAAGTGTTCTGGAATTTAAGCAACTAATTTTTGAATGGTATATCTGATTTACAAGTATGATACAGATAAATAAAACAGGGATGATATACAAGAATTTTTCTGCTGTACTATAGCGATACACTGAGAGCTAAAATAAAGCCCTCTGAGACGTGTTTACAAGTGTAGCAAGCAAAGTTATACTCTGAAAAGAAACACGCCTTAAAACGCTTCTAAGAGCCTTATACAATGATGCAATACAAAACACGCTCTGAAAAATTTGCAATCGAAAAATTATATATAATATACAAGTGTACAATAGCAGTATAAAGCAAAGAGTGCTAGTAGAAAAATTTTTAGCAGTTAGTTGGACTAACTGAAAATACAAAAACAGAAATAATTATTTTAATAGTTAGAATAGCAAAGAAAATTTTCTGTCGAGTCGGTGCGATATACAAGAAAACATTTTGAAAAAATTTTCAGATTTTTTGCAATCAAAATTTTTAATGTGGAATTTCCAAAAATAATTATTGAAATAGTTGTCAGAAAAATAAAAACGAAAATTTGAATTATAAATACAAAAAGCCCTGTACTAAAAGTACAGGGCTTGCAATGGGATTTACAAGAGATTATTCAGCGTATTCTTTACAATCCCACATATCCGCAAGCGCATCATCTGCATCGGCAATGTTTTCCTCTGGCAGTCGGATGTTCAGGTAGTAACCGCCCTCACAACTGGACGGTTCGCACGTTCCACCGAAACGGCGAACAATGTTCATCACGGCATACTTTTCCTCGGCGGTCTCGGCAATGTAATTCATCTTTTTCATAATAGTCCTCTTTCTGTCCTTTTGGGCTTGTTGTTTTGTTTCCCTATCGGGATGGGATGGGGCTTCTTTGCGGTGAAACCCCTCAGAATATCCGTTATGGGTTAGAACGGTCTTTCGTCATCTGGCCCACACACTACAACGTCGTAGTAGTTTTCGCGGCGCAAGCTGTCCGCGTACTCTCTTGCGTGTTCTGGTTTGCGAAAACTTTCCATCGGGATATAGTGTCCAGTTTCTTCCATCGTCCAAACATAAACTGTATACATGGTGTTTCTCCTTTTCTATCATTGCCCACCTACCCGGCACGCCGGGCGGTTTGGGCTTGTTGTGTGTATCGGTCAAACACCGTAAGCCTTTGTGCCGTGGTAGAGACCACAGCCAAGGAACTTTGCCCATGTGCTAGTGTCTACAGGTTCCCAGTTGGTAAACTCACCATCACGGTACATCCGCTGTTCACGGATTTGAACACCGGTTTCGGAAAGCGTCTTGCCCAGCTTGCCGATACCGGAACAGCTACCGGTGATGTAAATCACCATGGTTGCCGTCTTGTCGAACTGGCCCTTGACATTCCGGCCCTGTTCGACACTGTAGGTCTGGTTCTGCATTGCCCACTTGAGCGCACCCAGAGTGCTCTCTGCGTCGTCGCCCAGCAAGAGATGCAGCTCAAGTCGGGGGGCGTTCTTGCGAACGTCTACAGGCACAGGTTCATGCTTGCAGTCGTCTCCAATCAGCGTCTTGTGGCCGGTAGCACCCTTGCTTGCAGCGTAAACGCACCGCACCACATCATGCTCACCCAGCGCCCGGTGGCAACACGGACACACGCTGTTAATGGTGCGGGCACTCAAACCCTTGCCCGCCCACAGGGAACCGATAGCCATATCCGCAACACGGATATCCATAAAAGAATGAACGTACTTCATAATAAAACCACCTTTCTTGTTGCATTGATTATACCACTTTTCAGCGGCACTGTCAATAACTTTTTTAATAGTTTTGAATCGTTATTCAGTTGTCAAAGTCCTGTCTCCGGTTTACCTTGTCACTGTATCCCCTTGACACCATGGATTATATCACAACGGCCACGCCGTTGCAATCGGCAAAATGCACAAAGATTGCGATGTGATTTTGTGCAAAACGTCAAACATTGTTGTTAGCACTAACTAACTATCGTGTCTGAAATGTATACGCGCTGAGACGGGCAGAAACGGCCCTAAAAACGGCTCTTGTGTTCGACGTGTAGTTTTATTGGTAAAGGCACAAAACGCTGTACAGGGCTTTACAGGGCCGTTTCCGTGGATTATATCACGCTTTGCGCCGTCGTTCTCAAATTCCAGAAATGGTACATTGACAATTTTTTATCAATACAACGGAATTTACAAATTTTGGGGATAAAAACAACGAAATGTTGTTATAGCCCTTATTTTTTCATAACCCAAAATTTTCTCTATGACATCACACTAATAACGACAATATTAAAAATCGTCACCAGAAAATTTTCGTTCTGACACTATAATCTCATAAATCAAAAAAGCAACCACCGAGAAATGCTCGATAGTTGCCATAATAAACCTAATTTAACAGATATTATTAATATTTTTCTTTACAATCAATAATCTACCTCTAGCCAAATTGCCTTTCTGTCATTGTCTACCGTTGCGGTCTTTGGATAATTTTTATCATCTCCAAAATAAACAGAATCATAAAAATATTCTCCACGAATTTCTATATCATAATCTAGGATATTATTCTTTTTACAATAATCATAAAATTCTCTTACTGTCATATCAAAACCTCTTATACTGTCCTAATAGCCTTTTACGACAATATTCTCTTAAATCATCTTCGTTTACAACTCTGGTTCCTTCATTCTTTACCAACAGATATGCCATAAATCCATAAACTTCACTTAGGGTAAATGGAAACTCTTTAGCAACATTATTACACATTTTTATAATATCAACATTAGCCATTTTGCACAACCCTTTAAGCATTTCTTTTTGATAAGGCTCTAATTTTACACCCAAGATTTCTTCCGTAAATTCTGCTGGATGTTTTCTATAATAGTCAATCATAGGCGCATTTGAGAAATTTTCTAGTGGACTGTAATCATCATTCATTTCAATTTCTCCCAATTAACAGTTCTGTCCCACATACTTCTACTGCCGGAGTATAAAATTCATTGTATGGTTCAAACAACACCTCTTCTTCATAACCATCAAAATCATAAGTTGTCATTTGATAATCAAGATATCCATGTTCTTTACAGTAATCATAAAATTCTTTTACTGTCATGTTGTCACCTCAATAGAATGATATTATCTTCTTTGTCTTCGTTGGACACATAGACATCATGTAGGTATGGGCCACTACAGGTTTTTATCTCACAATCACATAACTCACGCTCTTTACAGTAATCATAAAATTCTTGAACAGTCATAACTTATCCTCTAAGACGCTTAACCCATCTATATTTCCTAATGTTATTATAAATATGAGTGTTTTCGTTATTGTCAATAGGGGCAATCTCCCACTTATATTTAGTTTTTCTATCTAGCATATCGGGATGTAGTTCTGCTCCAATTCTAATATCCGCATCGTAGACAACGCTATCATCCATAGAAACAATTTTTTCAAGCTCTGGAACCCAACACTGCCATATACCATGTTCGTCTCCTGCTACTGGTCTAGCTTTCATAGCAGTATTTTTAATAAGATAAATCAATATATCATAATAAGATTTATTAACTATCATTCTTTTAATTCCTTCTTTAATACTAAATCATATCCCATTGCTGCATATTCATTGATAATTTTCTTATCCAAATCATTCCAATCATCAACTTCAAAATCATATTTAGTTTCTCTATCCAAAACAGACAAATCAAGAGGAACGTCTTTAATCATATAACAAGTAGAATTTTCCGACACAACTACCCACTTGTGATAGTTTTCTACATAATAAATCCAGTCACTTGTAATATATCCTGTAAACCGAAATTTAACCTCTTTTACTTTGTACGAAGCATAAAGAGCGGACTGATAAATTGTTTTTATTTTCTCCATTTTTACCCCTTATTGAGGCGGTAATCCGTCTTCTCCAGTTCAATAATAACGAAATCGGAAAATTTTTTCTTTGTCCAATCGTGCAGCTTTTTAATCGTCATATTCGTCACCACTTGACTGAATTGCCGTAATAGTATCGTTAATAAATTCCAGCTCTAGTTTATTCATAGGAGCTGCACCAAATAGAGCCTTCTCCTTAGAATAAAAATCAAGAGACATTTCTAGCAGATTAACACAGTCTTCTACGAAATTGACCACAAGAAATGTATTTAGTCTTTCGTTAAATACATAATAATCATTCTTATTGTAATATTCGCTTAAATCCCACCCGGGAGATGGAATCGGCTTAACCTTATAATTCTTATGGCTATGCAAGAAACGTAGTCTAGTTCCATATTATTATTCATTATAATCCTCCTTAATACTCAATCACGCCACCCTCTTTAACTTCGACATAGTGACCACCTTCTTTAATGAATTTGTTTTTTACTTCGTCAGAAGAATGCTCCCAGAAGAAGTCAATATAACAAGCCTGAACATCATTCATCTGATATGCACTAGCTAGATTATTCTCAAGACAACGAATTTTTTCAATCAGAACTTCTTTTGTCATGCCTTTAAGGGTAGAATCACTGTAAACAGGAAACGGATAGTTTTTATGTAAAGTCATCGTTATTCTTTCTCCTTCACAAAATAATGCCCGTAATCATAATGAAGCGGACTGCTAATTATATCATATTCTTTCTTCATATTATCACTAAATTCAAACAGAACTTTAGAGATTCTAAAAACATTATACCACCAAGTGTTTATCTTTCCAATACCTCTAGGGCGATTAGCAATAATTCTACCAAGAATATATTGTTTCCATTCGTCTTCCCAAACATTATATTGGTCTAAGAATTGTTGTAAGATATCCTGATTTATATTACAGGCTTTAAATCTAATTGTTGCACTTTTATTTCTCAAAAACTCCATATTCAGTAATAACACCGCCTTCTGCGTGAAAATATTCTAAAGCGATACACCTAATACGATTTTCAACTTCTTTTAAAGAAATAAATTTTCTTGACACAATAATATATTCGTTATCATTATCTGGACATCCAAAACAAATGGAATAAACTCCATCAGGATTTTTAAAAGATGAACGATATTCGAGAAGAATCTTCTTATAGTTATATACAGATATACTATTGCAAATATCATATAAAATGCAATCTAAATCTTCTTCTGGAATCCAATAACGACACTTGGGAGTATTTTTTATAAGAACCATGTCAAAACCACCTTTCTTATCTTTATTATAGCAAAAAGAAAAGGATATGTCAATAGACATATCCTAAATATTACCAATAAATTTCTGTCAAATTGTTAGACTTTAGAAATTCATTCGTTAAATTGAAATGATTATTTCCAAAGAATCCTCTATAAGCTGATAGTGGACTAGGGTGTGCAGACTCCAAAATAAGATGATTACGATTTGTAATCAACTTCTTTTTACTTCTAGCATAAGAACCCCAAAGAATAAACACTTTTGGACTATCGTTACAATTTAACATAGAAATTACATTGTCTGTTAAAATCTCCCAACCATGTCCAGCATGACTACCCGGCTCATGTTCTCTTACAGTAAGAATAGAATTTAACAAAAGAACACCCTGCCTCGCCCATCTTGTTAAATCGCAACTCCACTCCCCTTGAAGAGCATTTTCGTCTATGATTTCTTTGTGAATATTTCTTAGAGATGGCGGTTCTTCCGTTCCCTCATGTACAGAGAATGATAACCCCATCGCTTGACCGGGGCCATGGTAGCAATCTTGACCAAGAATAACAACTTTAACGTCTGGCAAATTTGTTAGTTTAAATGCGTTAAAAATATCATCCATTGGTGGGTAGACCGTATGAATTGCATATTCCTGTTTTAGAAACTTTCTCAACTCTTCATAGTATGGTTGATTTTGCTCATTGTCAAAGAATAACTGCCAATCATTACCAATGTTAATCATCTCGACCAATTTCCTTTTTAAATTCAATGTAATCATCAACGGCTAGACGAAATTGATTCTCAATATCATCTTCTGTCTCTGAATTATAATCAACCAAATCCTTTATATCAAGAATCCACCCATAATATAGGTTATCTTCTGTACTAAAATATACATATCCCTCATATCCTTTATATTTAAGTATTTTTTGATTATTCAACATTGTATTCACCAAAGTTCCACAGTCCATTAATCTTTTCATCTAATTCGCGGATTTCTTCATTAAGCTTATCTTTTTCTTTTAAACTATCTGTTTTTCTACGGATTTCATTTTTAGAATCTCGCAATTTATTCATGGTCGCGTACTGAGAAGTCATATCTTCTTCTTTTACGACATTTATATTGATTGACGCTCCACAAAATGGGCAATGTGTAATTTTAGAATAGTAGCTCCATGTATCGTCTTCATACGGAATTGGCTCATCCCAAGAAATAGAAAAATGAGGGAGTTCCACATCTGTTTCATTCAAATAACCGTCGTCATCCACTATCGTATTACATTCTGTTCCAAATGAAATTACGGGACAGTTTTTCAAGTATTCACAGCAATATTGAAATGGTAAATATTTATAGGAATATTCATCATCTCCATGACTATCTTTAAAATGAATCCTAACAACATCAATATTCATTATAACCCTCCTTATATGGTAATTCTTTTGCAACATCAAGAAGAATACGCCAGATATCTTCATATACCATACGGATAATTCTAATCATAGAACTATAACGCATAGTGGAATATTTATGTCCGTCAATCTCCATGCTTCTAAATGGATTCCAGTATAGACTATTGCGAACGCAAGTCATTTGTCCCGGACGGTCATCTTCACTAAAATAATCACATTTTTCATTCAATTTAGAAAGAATATATTTCTTGTCATCAACGCTACAAAAGGAAATGTACCCACCTTCAAAATATGCAATATTATCATATCTCTTTTGATTGGTTTCCCCAACTCTCTTGTATGGATGACCTTCACAACAATTCCCAGTGTGGTATCCTTTTTTATTTAACAGAAGAATAGCGACGGCAATATTACGGTCGCATTGAAACCTTTCTTCCTTGCCACCCCAATACGGCACAACTAGATTAATGAATTTACGTTCCCATAAATATTCGTAAGCCATCGGTTTAATTCTCCTTGTACGGTAATTCTTTGGCGGTCTCTAAAAGAATTTTCCAAATATCTTCATAAATATTACGAATCAATTTGACAAGAAAACCATACTCCATAATAGTATTGTTTTTACCTTCGATATTGATACTTTTAAATGGTTGCCAGTATACAGAACTATTCAGATGTTTCGGACGAAGATACATTGCAAAATAATCACATTTTTCATTTAATTTGGACAGGAAACATTCTGCGTCTTTAACATCACAAAAACAGATATATCCGCCATCAAAATATGCTACGGTATCACCTTTACTACTTGGCTTCTTATACGGATGTCCTTCACAACAGTTGCCAGTATAATAGCCCTTTTTATTCAGGATTTCAATAACTTCTGCAATACGATAATCACAATCGAAGGTCGTTATCTTTCCATAAATAGGAATACTTAATTTAACAAAATGTGAACTCCATAGATGCTCGTAAGCCATTGGCTCAGTTCTCCTTAAATTTATTATGGTTCTTTACCATATTATTCCATTTCATCACGGCCATAAATCTCGATGGAAAACGTTCCGTTTTTGCGCCGCAATGGTTACATACAGCCCAATAAACCTTATATTCTGGCGTTGTTCTTGGATGTACCGTAATGCTCTCAATATGCGGAGTCCCGTGACACAAAGGACACTCTTTAAGTGCGACCATATTTATCCCTTTCCGTTGGCTTCTCCACCTTGCAAACGGTCAGCTTATTGAATCTCTGATTCTTGAATTCGATTTGACCATTCATTTCTTTGCCTTTTACTACATCATGGCGAACAATCGCAATAAGAGACTGATTTGTGCTGTTTGTGTTAAATAGACGAACATGAAATACATCAGTTCCGTAGATATCCTTCCCATTTGGAATGCAAGAATATTTACGCATATTGAACATACGTTCGCACCACAGCTTTGAGCAATCAAAATAGATAGGTTCAAAATTACCGTTTTCTAAGTTTTCAAAAATACTAGGGTTAATATAAAAATGTTGCATAATTATGTATTATTGTTACCTCTTATTTATCCTCTACAATTTCAATTCCAATAAAATCAGCAAGACATCTATGGTCTGAATCACAATGATGGATTGCATGAGTCCCTTCGTACATATTAATTAATTCGTCAACAGTGTTCTTTGTTCCATTTCCAACAATATTGCCAAATTCTTCCTCGCAATATTTACAACGATAAATAGCGTAGTAATGTTCCATTTTAGTACCCCCTCTTAATATAACGACCACACATAATTCTGTCACCTTCTGGTGTGCCTGTCTTACAGATAAAACTCCAATCAACCGGAATAATGCTTGTTTCTTCCCAGTTACCATATCCAGAAATTACACACCACTTTGCAAGCTTATACGGGTCAAAATAGCTGTTAGGATACGCACGATAGGGAAGAATATAAAACCCTCTGTAAATATCTCCATTTCCATCATGAAAATACACGAGGTCGTTTTCATCTGGAAACTTTTCTGACAGCTTAATAAATTCGTTCATTTTTTACCACCTATTTTTAATTATACGATGCAACTGTTCTTTCTGTTTCACGATTATGTAGATGCGTCAAAATATAATCCCGCTCTTGTGCTGTAATAGGGATATATGTAGAAATAAGTCTGTGACAATTTGGACAATCACACAATACTTCTCTACCGATAGAATCATACATCATTAAATCATTCTGCGTAAAATATATTGGAAATCCACGTTTGCTAAATTCGTCCTCTTTTGCCTTAAATTTATGACCACAAAGATAACATTTCACTTTAATTTTCATTGGTTATGCCTCCGTAAAAGATGATTTTTATTATCAAAATTATTCGTTATATTGCATAATAATTTAACAGAATAATTGTCTATGTTTGTATAATATATACAAAATATCATGATTTGTCTTTTAGAATCGAATCAGAAATTACATACGGAAACGCCTCTTCTGTTGGAACTTCTACAATTCTGCGCCGAAGTGTTTCAGGAGAATGAAAGGCTGTGTACCCGATATTGGTATCTTCTGTTAGATAGAAATGTTTATCTTCTTGGTCTAGTTTACGCATAATCCATTCTTGATTGGCAAGAATATGAGAGATTCCTTTACATATAAGTCCAAATTGTTTATTTGTCATAGCTTCCTCCATCTGCTAGATGCGGTGTTTTCCCAGTTTCAACTTCTACAATACGTCTTGTAAACCTATTCATATCTTTATCATAAAAACGCTTTTTATTTTTATGGTCTTTATTTTGAGTAGATACTTTAAGTTCTTTGGGGTTCATTCCATCTTGAATATGTGCCTGCGCTTGTTCTTCCGTTTCGTACAAAGCAACAAGTTCTCCGAAATAACTTGGGTCATCCTCAAAACTTGTATTGATTACCCCGTCTTCGACTACTGCCCAGAGCTTCATTTTGTTCACCTCAATTTAACAGAAATATTTTGCCTTGGCGCTGTCTGGTAACGCTTTTGCTTTGCTTCTGTAAGTATTATATCACAGTCAGAATGTTATGTCAAGCATAATTTAAAAGAAAATTTTCAGAATATTTTTAATATGATTATCTAGTAATTATTACTAGTATATATTATATATCTAGTATTATATATAATATATTTATTTATAATAATATTATTATTTAATATATATATATATATATATTAGTTATATTTATAAATATATATTAAATAATTATATAATATAATCTTAATTATAATAATTTAAATTATATTATATATAATAATAAATATATAATATGACTAGATATAAAAAAATAATTTCATTATAAATTAAAATTAGGTCTTGACAACATGGAAGTGATATGGTATAATACTTACAAGAACAAACAAAAGCTCATACCCGACATGAGCTACAAGAGAAAGGTTTTATTATGAGTGGAGAGTTTGAACAAGGCGTTCTTGATAAGTTTAAAAGGAATGAACTAGAAAAAATGAAAAATAACGTCGAAAATGTAAGTTATTACGATTACATTTCGCAAGCCATAAAAAGTCTTTCCGCGTATTGCAATTTGTGTTCAGAGTGGGGCATTCATTGTGAGGATTGTGAGTTTAATAAGATTTGTCACGACTATCTCTACTCTAATCATCCTTATGACTTATGGGATTATTGATATGAATAATTATGAAGAAATTATGAATGGTCTTGTCAAATTAAGAGAATATTGCAAAAAACAAATTGCAGACGGTTGCTGTAACGAATGTAAATTCGGTGCTTTTTGTGACGTAAATCTTTTTGACACAAATCCATGTCCTAAAACTTGGGTGTTTGGTGATGAGGAAATTATTTGCGATGGGTAAAGCTGATTACAAAAAGAGAGAACTTATGGATAACGAGCAAGATGCACTACTTGAATATAAGGAGTTGGTTGGTGCTCACAATGCTGGTAAAAAGAAATGGTATAAAAAATATTTGAATAGAAAATACAGATTACAAGAAAATCTGCAAAGATGATAAACTTGTTAGAGCTAAAGAAGATTTGGATGAAAAGAAAGAGGGGTTTCAGGTAACAGAACAGCATTCAAGATGGTGTAAAAAGATGCTTGCAAGGAATTATCGCAGAAAGAATAAAAACGTAGAAATTGAAGAGGAAGAATAAAATGATTCTTTTAAATGCTATTTGTAAGCTTTTTGAAGTGATAGCCGTTGGCTCTGTTGTGACTTTTGTTATTCTATTTGTATCTGCTTGGATTAGAGGTGAATTTAAGAAGTGGTGACCGTGTGGAATTCTTACAAAGCGAACAAACCTAAAGAGAGTAAGGATTATTTATGTGTAATTCTGATTACAGACTTTATAGGTGGCGGCTACTCTATTGAACAAGCTGTTTTGAAGTATGATGTAGATACTGATAGCTTTTATTGTGATGGTGGCATGGCTGTACTATTTTGGACAGAATGCCCGAAACTACCAAATTATCTGAGCATTAGTGAGGTATTATATGGAACTAAAATGGAATAAGTTTGTTCAAGGAGATAAAAATAGTTATCCAAAGAACGATGGAGATTATATGGTATTTGGTGTTCAATCTTGTCGTAATGGCAATTGGATGAGTAATAAAATTTATTGTCACTTTAATAAAGAGCCGTATTGTTTTAATGGTAAAAGTTTTGTTGGGTATTTTGATATTGACAGTCACTCTTTTACTGTTCTTTATTGGGCAGAAGTACCAGACCCGGAAGAATTTAAAAAAGATTTTCCATTTTAATGAGGTGATAAATTGAAGGAAACGATGGAATTGTATCTAAATTACGCAAGTCATCATCCGCTTGCTAAAGGTGTAGTTGATAAGCTATATAATAAGACGCCTTATCTGTATAATCCTAGCGATGATAGTGATATTGCCGAATCTGCAAAGCTTATCCTTAGACAAACCAGACAGAAACTATATGATATGCTGAACACGGATGAATCTAAATACAATATTATTTTTACCTCATCTGGTAGTGAGTCTAACAATACTGTTTTAAATGGTATTGATTATGACTGTCTTTATACTACTAATGCAGAACATTCTAGTATTATTGAGAGACTTAAAAGTGATTTAAGATTTCGTGAAAATATTTTTATTAAGTCTGATGGCAGCACAATTGACTATAATTGGTTAAATGTAAATCTTGAAGATGACAATGCTTCTAATTTGCAAGATTTAGTATCTGTTCAGTGGGTCAACAACGAAACTGGGCATATTAACAACGTAAAAAAGATTTCTGAAATTGTCCATAATAATGGTCATCTGTTTCATGTTGATGCTGTACAGGCTTTTGGAAAGATGCCAATTGACCTGTCTAAACTAGATGTTGATTTTATGTCAATCTCTGGTCATAAGATTGGTGCATTCTCTGGTGTTGGTGTTCTTGTTGCTAAAAAGGATGTTCATATTGACCCTTTGATTTATGGTCATCAAGAGTTTGGTATGCGTGGCGGCACTGAGAATATTATTGGTATTGCTTCTCTTGATTACGCACTTGATACTGTTGATTATTCACAGGAAACAATGGAAAAGCATGAAGCTATGAACAAGGCTATTTGCGATGGTCTGTTTAAGCGTGGTCTTGATTATAGAATCAATAATCCCGGTATTGCTGAAATTATGAGTATTTCTTTTAAAGGTATTAATGGTGAGATGCTAAAAGATATTCTTGAATGGAAATATCATATTTATGTCTCTACTGGTTCCGCTTGCAATACTGGTATGAAGTCTTATGTACTTGAAGCGTATAACGTTCCTCGTGAGTACATTAATGGCACTATTCGTGTTAGTTTTGAAAATTTAACAGATGAAGAGATTGAATATTTCTGCAATGCTGTTAAGGAAACTGTTGATTCTATTAAGGAGACTACCAATGCGTAAAGTAGGAGTTGGATTTGATTACTACGGAAATGTAGTCATAGTTGGAGATATTGCTAAAGCTAGATTTAAGTTAGATAATCCTTGGAAAGTTATTGAAATCTATATGATAGATATTAATACTTACAACTATCATCTCGGTAAAGGGAAAGAGGATATTTGGCTTAACTATAAAGATGTTGAATTTATTTCACATGATGATGGTTCTTGTATCCTAGCTAACTGAATATAAAAATTATACCCCTTATCTTTTTGTGATAAGGGGTATAATAATTTAACAGTAATTTAGTGTTCTGAGCGCTATATCTTGTTCTGTTTCCTTTATTAATGGTTCTACGATATCGAATATGTCTATCACCATTATATTTGAACATATATTGCCAATTTTGTAAACTTCTTTATTGTATTCTAATGTAGAGTCTATAATAATTAAATCATAAGAATCGTTTGGATTAGAGTTCGGTGTAGCAATTTTGATATGTTTATTCTTTATTCTGATATCTGGCATCCCGTTATAATAAGTGCAAAGGTTATCTTCAAATTTAGAGACCATATATTTGAAAAGAAGCCTTTGCTTCTGTAAATTTTCTACAATGATTAGTATATTGTTGTTTTCTTTCATATTAGTTTCCCACCTAATTTAACAGAGTAACGAAGGATAAATCCTTCTAATAGTATTGTAGCATATTCCACAAAGAAAGTCAAGTATTTTATTAAAAATTTTACAGTCGAGTTTTTGTTGTAAAATGAGACATAATTGATGATTTTTGTAGTAAAAATATTTGGTGTTAAATTAATTTTTATAATTTAAGAGAGAATGAAAAGTTTGTGTAATGTTAAAAAGTGGTGAAAATATTGGAATAATTGGTTATTTTATTTGAATGTATTTTGAATGTATAATACATAATCTCATCTGTTCACTATAAAGAACGATACGATGTCTGTCAAAACAAATATAGAAATAATAAAATAATAAAGCATTAACAATATTATCTCGTCATTGCCTATCTTCACACAACACAATGTTACACCAATATCATAATAATAAATATTGAAATAGTAACATTGTGTTGTGCTTGCTTGTATTAGATGATATTAACTATTATAATAATTAGCTCATCTTAACTTTGTTTCTGCATCTTAACTTAAAATGAGTTAAAGTATAATATTAGAGTTAAGACTTGACAAAATCATAAGAATTATAGTATAATCTTAGTAGTCCTATATGGACTAAAATAAAGAAAGGAACTATATGATGAAGAAATTATTGTGTGTTGTCATTACAGTAATGATAGTGATGAGTGTGTGTACAACAGTAGGAGCAGAGACACCAGAACAGAGAGTTGAGAGAATCTATCTTAACTGGAAAGAGGATTATGAACAGTGGAATAATAAGGAATTGGTAGATGAGTATGATATAAACATGAGAGCATTAGTGGTTGGGATTGTGGAACATGAGAGTAGATTTCAGGGAAGTGTTGGAACAAAGTATAGGGGATTGATGCAGATTAGTACAAGTAAGGATGTGCTTAAATTTTTAGGTGTGAGTAAAGATGAACTATATAATGAAAAGACTAATATTAAATGTGGGGTAAAGATGCTGAGGTATTATTTAGAAAAGAGCGAAGGAAATGTAGAGAGAGCATTGTGTATGTATGGATGCGGAGAGGGGAATAGTAGCAAGAGAAAAACATATTGTAGACCAAGCCAAGAGATTTATATTTTATATAAGAAGTATAAAAATTTATTTGAACAAGAAGAATATAACAATTTCTTGCTTGAAGAACTGGAAAACAGAAGCTGTGAACTTGAACATCTAATTAAGGTTAGTGAAAAATGTGATAGTAAAAAGAGAAATTATTATGAAATGAGGATTAAGAGCATAGAAAATGAAATTTGTGAAATCGAAAAAATGCTGGGATAAGATGTTGACATTAACTGCATGATGTGTTATAATACTTATAGATAAAACAATAAGGAGAGTTTGTATGTATTGTTTATTTATGTGTTTTGTGGCAATTATTGTAATGGGTATTATTTTTGGAAAGAGGTGAACTTATGGAGTTTCTTGTTGGTGTCTTTATACTTTCAGCTGTACTGTATTGCTTATTTGACGAAAAGGATGATTGGGGTGAACGGTAATGATTAGTCGTAAGGCGTTCGTAAGAGTCATGGAGGCTATTACAAAGCATGATGACTTTGAAACAGCTATTAATGATGTGTTTAAGAAGTTTGATGATGATTCTAATATTATGAGTTGTAGTCTTGAGGGTGCAATTATGTACGTTATTCAAGAACAGTTTGATGACCTCAAAGATGACTGGCTCGGATATCTGTGCTATGAGCGTAATTATCTTCGTGATTATGAACTTGGTGATATTCAGTTTGCGGATGGTTCTAGTCCAGAGTTGAATAACTGGTCTGATGTATATGATTTTCTTATTCGTTGTATGAATGACCATAAAACCAGAAAGTAATGGTGATGCCGCATGGGTTTAAAGATGTTATTTGATGTGCAGAAACCTGTGCGTCTACCAAGACAAGAAGTTATTGATAGATTATATAAGGAGTTTACTGTATATCAAATTAACGATATGATTAACTCTAAGAATAAGCCAGAAACAGATTATCGGAAGTTATGCAGAAATATTGTGTCATATTATGATGCTCATGGGTATGTTTCTGAGAAGCAGAC
>OGNL01000109.1_pt1 | contig 40201 bp, 36 predicted proteins | sample 1573471 | NCBI WGS metagenome assembly OGNL01 (sample SAMEA2582001, study PRJEB24529) | metagenome | biome: Human gut stool | place: China | collected 2011 | reverse complement strand
TGTGCAAATCTACTCATTCCCAACTGTTTACGTTCCAACCTCTCTTATTCTCCTTAGGCTGCTTTAGAGCTTTATGTTAACGAAACTAACTCATAGTCTTTTGTTTAGCAACTCATGGTTTTACTGCCCGCAACTCATAGTTTTCTGCAGGCTTAAACTATCTTTCGGGTCTTCTATGATGCCTCTCCTTGGTCTTCTATGATGACCAGGGAGAGGCATCTTTTATTAGACAGAATTGACAGTTGATAGTTGATACTTGATAGTTGGCAGGGTTAACAGGGTTAACAGTTAACAGCCCAAAAATGCATGGTTATCCCTCCCCTTACTATAAAAGAAGTATATATATATTATAATAATGTACGCGAGGGGGACCCTTGAAAAATCAGCTGTTAACTGTTAACCCTGTTAACCCTAGTGCTGGATAAGAGAAGAGAGAAAGAGGATAAGAGAAGAGAGAATTGAAAATAAAAAAGCACTCCAAGAAGCGGAAACTCCTCAAAGTGCTCTGATCTAAAAATTATCTCTTATTGGTTTTTTGCGCAATAAAGAAACTCTCGGATTATCCGAAAGCTATCGGATTACTCGATAACTACGGTTGTCCAACCGTGCTTGTCCTCGATGGTACCATACTGGATTCCACGGAGGGTATCATACAGGTGCTTAGAGATAGGACCTGGCTTCTCACCGAAGTTGTAGCGCTTGCCTGTATCCAAATCGTCGATGTAACTGATAGGACTGATTACGGCAGCCGTACCGCATGCACCAGCCTCCTCGAAGGTATCCAGCTCATCCTCAGGAATCTGACGGCGCTCCACCTTCATACCCAAATCCTCAGCCAACTGCATCAAGCTCTTGTTGGTGATAGATGGGAGGATAGAGGTACTCTTAGGAGTAACGTATGTATTGTTCTTGATACCGAAGAAGTTGGCAGCACCACACTCATCCATGTATTTCTTCTCCTTGGCGTCGAGATAGAACTCGCAGGCGTAACCCTTTTCGTGAGCGATAGAGTTGGCTCTGAGGGAAGCAGCGTAGTTACCACCCACCTTATAAATACCTGTTCCGAGAGGAGCAGAGCGGTCGAAATCACGAATGATGACGTATGGGTTGGTAGAGAATCCACCCTTGAAGTATGGACCCACTGGGGTTACGAAAATCAGGAAGCAATACTCCTTAGAAGGATGCACACCCACCTGAGGACTTGTACCGATGAGCAAAGGACGGATATAGAGTGTAGCACCACTCTCGTAGGTAGGAATCCACTCCTGGTTCAGGCGGACCACCTTCTTGACCATCTCCTCAAAGAGTTCTGTTGGCACCTCTGGCATCAGGATACCACGGCATGTGCTCTGCAAGCGGGCAGCGTTCTCGTCCATACGGAACACGCGCACCTTACCGTCTGGACAACGGTAAGCCTTCAAGCCTTCGAAAGCCTCCTGACCATAGTGCAGACAGGTGGCAGCCATGTGCAATTTCAAATACTCATCAGAGCAAACTTCTATTTCGCCCCATTTGCCGTCGCGATAGTAACAACGAACATTGTAGTCAGTCTGGCGATAGCCAAATGACAAATTAGACCAATCTAAGTCTTTCATAACATCCTATTTTTAAAATGTTCTACTAATATTTATCTGCAAAAGTACAAAATATTCTACTAATCTGCAACTATTTTGCAATAAATTTAATAAAAACGTTATCATTTTATGGGTTTACACCATTTTCGGGCATGATTTTGCCATTTTTATGCCTGAATATAGCATTTTGGGGAATCAATCTTCGTTGAGCAGCTTCTTGATTTCCTCATCAGTCTTGGTGAGTTTATCCTTGCAGAGTTTCACCAGGACCTTGGCACGTTTCAACTGTTCGGAGAGCTGGTCGATGTCGAGTTCGTCGTTCTCCATTCTTTCTACGATTTGTTCAAGCTCTCTTACGGCTTGCTCGTATTTCATTTCTTCTTTTGCCATAGTTTCATTTTGTTTTGGAGTTAACAGTTAACAGTGGATATTTTAAAGCTTTTGCCCTTACAGGGCGACAGGATTGCGGCCTTTATTACCCAGGGCGCTGCCCTGGGCTAGGAGCTTCTGCCCTTTCAGGGCGTGTGGGTGAGATACTTGCGAAAGTTCAGTTAACTATAAATTATTCATTACTTCTGCCTTCACGCTGCCTTCGGCGAATTTCGTTTCGATAATATCCCCGGATTTCAGCTGCAAGGCGGAGCGGACGCTCTTGCCATCTTTCAGCGTGATGCTGTAGCCACGTTTCAGCAGCAGGGCGGGGTCTTGCGACTGGATGCGCTGCTCAAGGAGCTGGAGGCGATGGCTTTCGTTGAGCATCTTTCTTTCCAATACCGGCTGAATGTTCTGGGAGATGATCTCGAACTTACGCTGAGCATTCGCTACCCTGGATTGCAGATTCGTGGTGAGACGATTCATCAGACGGTCGAGATAGGCTCCCTGACGAGTCTTTACCAGCGAGAACTGAACGGGGATGGAGGTGCTCAATCTCTCCAGCCTCATCTTCTCTACCTGCAAGCGATGCTTCACGTTCTGCACGATGGCTTCCTGCGCATTCATCACACGGGCATAGACCTCAGTGAGATGGTTGATGAGGAAGGCGGCTGCGGCAGTCGGCGTCTTGACACGCTGGTAGGAAATCATATCGAGCACGCTTTCGTCTCTTTCGTGACCTATACCCGTGATGATAGGCAGCGGGAAGTTGGCCACATTCTCGGCAAGTGCCAGGGTGTCGAAACCCGACAGGTCGCTGGTGGCTCCTCCTCCTCGGATGATGACCACGCAATCGTATTCCTCCCATTCGGCATTGATGCTATCCAGGGCAGCGATGACGCTCTGCTCCACTCCCTCCCCCTGCATCGTGGCAGGAAAGAGACGGGTGGTGAACTGCAAACCGTAGTCGTTATCGGCTAGCTGATTGCAGAAGTCGCCATATCCGGCGGCAGTGGCACTCGAAATCACGGCGATGCGCTGGCAGAACATCGGGAGCACCAGTTCTTTCTGCAGGTCGAAGACGCCTTCTGCCTTCAGCGTATTGATGATTTCCTGTCGCTTGCGTGCCATATCGCCCATGGTATAGTTAGGGTCGATATCGTCCACTATCCAGGAGAAGCCGTAGTTCTCGTGAAACTGTGCGTGCACCTTGAGCAGCACCTTCATGCCGGCATGAATGCGCTGTCCGGTGATGCGCTCGAAATTCGGCTTGATGAGCATCCAGCGGTTTCGCCAGCAGTTGGCATGAGCCTTGGCTACCGGCGTATTGGAACGCTCATCTTTCTGGATGAGTTCCAGATAGCAGTGCCCGCCATAGCCCTCGCGAGCCTCGGAGAGTTCCGCTTCCACCCAATAGCTGTCGGGCAAGGACATCGAAATGATTTCGCTGACTATCGAGTTTAATTCATAGAGAGATAATCTTTGCTTCATACTCTTTTATTTTTGGCACTGAATTATTTTTTGTTGGCACGGGATTTTGTTGGCACGGGATTTTTTTAGGCACGGATTACACGGATTACACGGATTTTTTATCAGAGAACAAGGGCGCGAACCTCCGTGTAATCCGTGTAATCCGTGCCTAATTCTTTTTTCTCTGTGCCTTATTTTTTTCTCTGTGCCTATTTTATCGCTTTCCCCGTCTGATAAGCTTTCCAAAAATCAGGAACACCATATCCGAAGACATTATCGGGGTGCTGCTGATTGTTGCCTGCCAATCTTACGAGTTTGATAATCTGCTTGGCAGTCTTGTGGGGAAGTGCCTGCCAGAGACAGGCTACCATGCCGGCTATCAGCGGCGATGAGAACGAGGTTCCGTTATCGTTGATGATGCTGCCCCTGCCCGTTATCACGCAGGTGGGACTGCCATACGCCATCACATCCGGCTTGATTCTGCCATCCGCCGTAGGACCCACGGCACTGAAAGCGGCATTCGTGCCCTGCTCGTTGATGCTGCCCACCGTCAGGATATCCTTGGCATCGGCAGGGAAGTTGATTTTCTTCCAGGCACCCATGCCATCGTTTCCAGCAGAATTCACGCAGATGATGCCCTTATCGGCACACATCGACGCCGTTTGGGAAATCAGGGCGGTTTTGCCATCCTGCTCATAATAATGATGATTCATTGCAGCATCATCAAAGCCATGATAGCCGAGCGAAGAGTTGATGACATCCACGCCACAACTGTCGGCATATTCTGCCGCACTCGCCCAGTAATCCTCCTCGGCAAGGCTCTCGGTGCGCTCATCCTCGCATCTTACCAGCAGGTATTCAGCTTCCGGCGCCACACCCACATAGTAGTTGGGCGCATTAGCAGCCATGGTAGAAAGCACCATCGTACCATGTTCCATCTCAGCAAAGATATTCTTGGATTGCGGCACCACGAAGTCCCTGATGCCCGCCAACTTGATATCGTGCAGTGCAGGAATCTTATCCGCATTCATGAATCCGCCATCGAACACGGCAATCATCATACCCCTGCCCAGATGGTTGCTCTCGTGGAGCCGCTTGCCGTTCATCGCCTTCAGCTGGGCATCGGCAGCGCCATAGAATCCGGCACCGTTGCCCCATTCGTTCAACTCCTTTCTCACCCCCGACCGTATTCTCTGGCTCACGGAATCGGGAGCGACGAATACCTTCATCATCTTGCGGATGAAATCGAAGCCGTCAAGCTTGCGGAGTTCCTTCTCCTTGTGGATGCGGATGAGCAGGGTGTTGTTCCACTTGCTCTTGCCCACTATCTCGATGCCGGCATCAGCCACTGCCTTTTCGTAGGCAGGAGCCAGGGGCAGGTCGGTGAGGTCGACAGGGAGTCCCTGTCGCTTGCGCCTTTCGATGGATCGTGCCGAGAGGAACTCCTCCGGGCGGTTCACCGAATAGGGATTATGGTCAAGGTCTTTATCCTTGAGGTAAAGACGATACAACATACATTTGCCGCCTGGGTAGGACACCATGTCGATGCCAGCCACCCTATTATTGTGGGCAAACAATGTAAATGCAGTTAGTAAGAATGCATAAAGCATCAAAAATCTTTTCATCATTATATCGGTCTTTCGATTGTAAATGTTGTCTGTTCTAAAATGCAAAATTACTGATTTTGCATGAGAATGCCAAAAGAAAAGGGAAGTTTTTATCAGGAAATGCAAGTTTTTCCTATATATATAATAAGGTATCAGATATTTTTTGTAATTTTGCAGACAAGTAGTCGACGCTGCTGCTTTCTGAAAGGAGCAGGGCGATGGGCTATGAGGAAAAAACAGATATAAATGGAAAATAAACAAGCGACATTAGAATTAGGTACGAAGCCGGTGGGCAAGCTGCTCGTTCAGTACGCCCTGCCAGCGATGATTGCGATGACCGCCGCCTCGCTCTACAACATTGTTGACCGCGTATTCATCGGTCAGGGTGTGGGAGCCATGGCCATCTCAGGGCTCGCCATCACCTTCCCCTTCATGAACCTCACCGCCGCCTTCGGAGCCGGCGTTGGCGTGGGAGCGTCCACAGCCATCAGCGTGAAGTTGGGACAAAAGGATTATGCCACAGCGCAGAACATTCTGGGTAACACGATTTCACTGAATCTCATCATCGGTATCGGACTGAGCATCATCTGTCTGCTCTTCCTCGACCCTATCCTGAGATTCTTCGGAGCCAGCGACCAGACGCTCATCTATGCTCATGAATACATGGTCATCATTCTGCTGGGCAATGTGGTGAGCCACATGTATTTCGGCATGAACGCCCTGCTCAGGGCGGCGAGCAAGCCCAAGCAGGCAATGTACGCCACCATCTTCACGGTGGTGATGAACGTGATATTGGACGCCCTCTTCATCCTCGTGTTCAAATGGGGAATACAGGGTGCCGCCATCGCCACCATCCTATCGCAGCTGATGGCGCTGATGTGGCAGTTCAAGCTCTTCAGCAACAAGAACGAGCTGCTCCACTTCAAGAAAGGCATCTACAAACTGAAGAGGAAACTCGTAAATAACATCCTCGCCATCGGCATTTCGCCATTTCTGATGAACGTGTGCGCCTGCATCATCGTCATCTTCATCAACAACCAGCTGGTGCGTTTTGGAGGCGACCTCTCGGTGGGTGCCTACGGAATAGCCAACGGTATTGCGATGGTGTTCATTATGTTCGTGTTCGGCGTAAACCAGGGAATGCAGCCTATTGCCGGATACAACTATGGTGCCCAGAAACTGGATAGACTGATGCGCGTGCTGAACCTGAGCATCATCGCCGCCACCGCCATCATGGTGACGGGCTGGCTGATAGCGATGTTCCTGCCCTACTACTGCGCGAGAATGTTTACTACCGATAAGCAGCTGATAGACTTGGGCATCAAGGCAATCAGAGTGGTGATGTTCTGCTTCCCGATCATCGGATTCCAGATGGTCATCACCAACTTCTTCCAGTGCATCGGAAAGGTGAAGATCAGCATCTTCCTCTCCTTGTCGAGACAGTTGCTCATCCTTCTGCCGCTCCTGGCTTTCCTGCCGATGATATGGGATATTGATGGCGTATGGTACAGTATGCCTATCTCCGACTTCTCTGCCGCAGTCATCGCCGCAATCGTGATGGTGTGCTACATGAACAAGTTGAAAAGACAACATAGAGAAAACATGAAAGTTAACGGTTAAAGGTTAACAGTTAACAGTTAACAGCTAAATTTTTAAGCTTATGAACAAGATTATCATAAACGTGGGTCGCCAGATAGGAAGCGGCGGCCATATCATCGCCGAGAAGCTGGCTGAGGATTTCGGTTGCAAGTGCTACGACCGGGAACTGCTCAACCTTGCTGCCAAGGAGAGCGGTTTTTCGGAGAAATTCTTCGAGCAGAACGATGAGCAGAAGGGATTCTTCAAGTCTCTCTTCCATTCCCATCTGCCTTTCCTGAACGACAACAACTTCTATCACAACGACTTCTCGCAGGAAGGCCTGTACAAGTTCCAGAGCGACGCCATCAGAAAGGCTGCCGATGAGGGCAACTGCGTGTTTGTGGGCAGAACCGCCGACTATGTGCTGCGTGATTACAAGAATGTGATCAATATTTTCATCACCGCCAACATCGACGACCGCATCAAGGCAGTGTGCAAGCGAAAGAACATCGACAGAGCCACCGCCCGCAAGTTCATCGAAACCCACGAGGAGCAGCGTGCCTCCTACTACGATTACTACACTGGCAAGAAGTGGGGACACAGCGAGAGCTACGACCTCTGCATCAACAGCAGCCATCTGGGAATCGAAGAGACAGAGAAGTTTATCGCAGAATTTATCAGAAAGAAGTTCGGACTTAGTGATTAATTATTAGTGATTAGTGATTAATTTTAGGGACATAAAATATTAAACATCATATAAATGAAGAAGATTATGCTTTTGGGCTCAGGCGAACTGGGCAAGGAATTCACCATCGCCGCAAAGCGCGCAGGACAGTATGTCATCGCTTGCGACAAGTATGACAATGCACCAGCCATGCAGGTAGCCGACGAGCGAGAAGTGTTCTCGATGCTCGATGGCGACGCATTGACCGCAGTGGTTGAGAAACATCACCCAGACATCATCGTGCCTGAGATTGAAGCTATCCGCACCGAGCGCCTCTTCGACTTCGAGAAGGAGGGCATCCAGGTTGTGCCTTCGGCACGTGCCGTGAACTACACCATGAACCGCCGTGCCATCCGCGACCTGGCTGCCAAGGAACTGGGTCTGCGCACAGCCAAGTATTTCTATGCAAAGACTTTTGAGGAGTTCAAGAACGCAGCCGACGAAATCGGATTCCCATGCGTAGTGAAGCCACTGATGAGCTCCAGCGGCCATGGTCAGAGCTATGTTCACAACGACGATGAGTTGATGGAGGCTTACAAGGAGGCGATGGAAGAAGGCCGCGGCGACGTGAAGGAAGTGATTATCGAGGAATTCATCGACTTCGATTCAGAGTTCACCCTGCTCACCGTAACCCAGAAGGATGGTCCTACCCTCTTCTGCCCACCTATCGGTCACGTACAGAAGGGCGGCGACTACCGTGAGAGCTGGCAGCCATTCCACCTCCCAGAGGAGGCTCTGAAGAAGGCTGAGCACATTGCCGGCGAAGTGACCAAGGCATTGACAGGTGCAGGTCTCTGGGGTGTAGAGTTCTTCCTGAGCAAGCAGGGCGAGGTGATCTTCTCTGAATTGAGTCCTCGTCCACACGATACGGGTATGGTAACCCTCGGTCACACCACCAACCTGAGCGAGTTTGAGCTCCACTTCCGTGCCGTGATGGGCTTGCCTATCGCCGGAATCCATCTGGAGCACATCGGCTGTTCTGCCGTGATCCTCTCGCCAGAGGAAAGCACCGAGCCATTGAACTACAACATGCTCGATGCGCTGAAGGAAGACCACACCCGCATCCGCATCTTCGGCAAGCCAGAGGCTCACGTGGGCAGAAGAATGGGTGTAGTGCTCTGCTACGGCGAGAAGGGCGACGACATGAATCAGCTCCGCGACAAGGCAAAGCGCCTGGCAAAGACCGTATTGGGCACAGACCCTTATATGAAGAAATAAGATTCATGAAAGAAATAGGAAAAATCATCAGTTTCCAGAACACGCATCACTCTAAAGGCTTCCATACCAAGGTGGAGGATTTCAAGGATGTGCCGTTCGACATCAAGCGCACCTACTGGACTTACGATATTCCAGCAGGTGCGGCTCGTGGCGGTCATGCCCACAAGGAATGTCTGGAAGTGATCATCGCTGCCAGCGGATCTTTCACAGTGACCCTGAACGACGGGAAAAAACAGGAAGACTATCTTCTGAACCGCCCAGACCAAGGACTGCTGGTAAACACGGGCATCTGGCGCACCCTCCACGATTTTTCATCGGGGTCGGTCTGCTTTGTCTTGGCTTCAGAGCTATACGATGCAGAGGATTACATCTATGAATTCGAAGATTTCCTGGAATACGCAAAAGAGAACAATGGCATTTGAGATTAGAAGATACAACAAGACAAGTGATCAGGAGGAATGGAACCAGTTTGTGGCATTATCCAAACAAGGAACCTTCCTTCTGAACCGATTGTATATGGATTACCATAGCGACCGTTTCACAGACCATTCGCTGATGATATGGAAGGATGGCAAACTATACGCCATACTCCCCGGCAACCAATCGGGACAAACTTTTTATTCCCACCAGGGGCTAACCTACGGGAGTCTTCTTACTACCGGCAAGGCTTCGGCAAAGGATGTTTGCGACATCTTCGTAGCCATCAACTCCTACCTGCAATCAGAAGGTTTCCAAAAGGTAGTCTATAAGGCAATACCCTGGATCTACCAGCAAATACCGGCAGAGGAAGATTTATATGCCATCGTCAAGGAATGCCATGCTCAACTGACGGTACGCAACATAGCCTCCGTCATTGACATGAGCCAACCACCGAAATGGAGCCGCGACCGCCACTATGGTGCCAACAAGGCACGCACAGAGGGCATCATCGCAGAAGAAAGCAATGACTTTGCTGCGTTTTGGAAGATTTTGGAAGACAACCTGATGCTGACCTATCAAGCCAAGCCTGTGCATAGCCTGGAAGAAATATTGCTGCTGAAATCAAGATTTCCAGAACAAATACGTCTTTATGTAGCCAAACTGGGAGAAGAGATTCTAGGCGGTTCGTTACTTTACATCACGCCTCAGGTGGTTCATTCCCAGTACATATCAGCCACCCCAAAAGGCAAGCACATGCATGCTATCGATGCGATATTCAGAAAGATTCTTCAAGAAGACTACAAGAACTGCAAATTCTTTGATTTCGGTACGTCCAATGAAGAAGGAGGAAAGGTTCTCAACACCAGCCTCATCTACCAGAAAGAAGGTTTTGGAGGAAGAGGAGTGGTTTATGATACCTATGAATGGACATTATAAGAAAATGTAAAATCCCGAAGTTCACCAAGATGATGAGCTTCGGGATTTTTTATGGCTGGAGTTAACAGGGTTAACAGAGTTAACAGTTAACAGCTGTTTTTTTATACTAGCACTACGGTTACACCTCTGGCTGCCTGCGCACCCATCACCAATGCCTGCTCAATATCGGCAGTCTTGGAAGGACCGGAGATGAAGATACCGAAATTGTACTTCGGATCCATCTCGATGCGGGCATAAGCCTCGTGCATATTGTTCACCACCTTATCTTTCTCCAGGACGATGACTAGATATTCAGAGATGAAAAGCACGGCTTTCTCCTTCATGGTCTGAGGAATCCAGATGCAGCCATTCTCGGCTACACCCACTTCTCCACGGACAATACCCACATCGGTACCATTCAGGTCGTTGGCCTCAGCCACGGTATCAGGATTCTTCTGTGCGATGGTGATTTCAGGCAGATGAGAGGCAAAGACCTTGGCTTCAGGATAAGCCTTCTTCACCAGTTCATCCAGGCTCTCGCCCTCCTTCGCCTCAATCACATGACCTCCCACAGACTCAGTCATATCAATAAACTGCTTCAAGGTATCCTCATACTGGATTCCCTTGACATCTACGGCAGGCATATCGAATTGAACGTGCGTATTCTTACGCAACTTGTTCAGGAAATCTTCTTTTTTCATTTTACCTTACCCTCCTTCCATAATTGATGAAAACTCTTCTTCGCAAACTCAGGCATGGCGTGACCGATGCCCCAGGCATTCCAATTGCTGAAGTGCGTGCAGCATTCAGGAACCAGGTTGACAAGCGGAGCAAACTTCAGGGCGGTGGTGTAGAGCGCAGGACGATCGAAGAGATACTTCATACCATTCGACATCGCTCTCTTCACAGGATTAGCCTTGCCCAATCTCTCCAGACTCTGGCGCCAAGCATAAATCTGAGAACCAGGACCCACCTTGGAAGGGCAGACATTGTCGCAAGACAAGCACAAGGTGCAGGCTGAAACATTGTCGCTGTACTTCTGAGGATTCTTCAGCATTCCCAGGTTCACACCGATAGGACCCGGAATGAAATAGGTGTAGCTGTATCCGCCTGAACGGCGATAAACCGGACAGGTATTCATGCAGGCTCCGCAGCGCATGCACTTCAAGGTCTGCCAGTGGTCCTTGTCGGCAAGAATATCGCTTCTGCCATTATCCACCAGAACCACATGCATCTCGGCACCCGGACGAGCCTGACGGAAATGAGAGGTAAAGGCGGTGGTAGGCTGACCGGTTCCGCAGCGGCAGAGCAGACGCTGGAATACAGCCAGTGACTTATAGTCAGGAACCAGCTTCTCGATACCCATCGCCACGATGTGGAGCTTAGGCATGGAAGTGGTCATATCGGCATTACCCTCGTTGGTGCAGACCACGCAATCGCCAGTGGCAGCCACGCCGAAGTTGCAGCCAGTCATACCTGCTCCTGCTTCCATAAACTGGTCGCGCAGATGATGGCGGGCGCAGCGGGTCAGATAAGTAGGATCGTAGTTTCCGATTTCCTTGGAGATTCCCTTCTCCTCGAACATCTTTCCCACTTCCTCACGCTTCAGGTGGATGGCAGGCATCACGATGTGACTTGGCTTCTGGTGCAGGAGCTGGATGATACGCTCACCCAGGTCGGTCTCCACCACGTCAATACCGTGCTGCTCCAGGTAAGGATTCATCTCGCACTCCTCGGTGAGCATCGACTTCGACTTCACCATCTTCTTCACGTTATGATCTTTCAGAATACCGAGCACAATCTCGTTAAACTCCTGCGCATCCTTTGCCCAGTGCACCTTTACCCCACGGCTCTCCAGGTTCTTGGAAAACATATCGAGGTAATCGGCAAGATGGGTGATGGTGTGCATCTTGATTTCAGACGCATGCTCGCGTAGGTCTTCCCACTCAGGAAGTTCCTGCGCCATCTTATCTCTCTTCTGACGAACAGACCAGAAGGTAGCGTCGTGCCAGGTGGTCTTCTCTACATTCTGCGTAAACTTCGCAGCTCTCTTGGAATGTTCTGTACTCATAATCCTGCAGCTAAAATTTGAACAACATGGATAAACTTAATCGGCATCTTCTCCTTCTTGGCAATACCCGCCATGTGCATCAGACAGGAAGAATCCGGTCCGGTGACATATTCGGCACCCGTAGCCATGTGGCGCTTGATCTTATCCTCTCCCATTCGGATAGAAACGGCAGGCTCCTCGATAGAGAACATACCGCCGAATCCGCAGCACTCATCCTTGCGCTCCGGTTCGTGGATGGTAATGCCTTCCACCATATTCAACAGGTCGATAATCTTGTTGAATGGCTTGATGTGTCGCTCAGATGGCGACGACAAGCCCAGTTCCCGCACACCATGGCAACTGTTGTGCACACTCACCACGTGCGGGAATTTGCCCGGCACATGATCCACCTTCAGCACATCATGAAGGAACTCCACAACATCCATAATCTTCTTTGATGAAATACACTCGTGCTTACCCTCCAGAATCTTAGGGTAATACACCTTTACGTAAGCGGCACATGAAGCTGAAGGAGCTACGATGTAATCGTAATCCTTGAAAAGCTCATCAAATGTCTCTATGACCTTCTCCGACTTGTCCTGAAAACCCGCATTAGCCATCGGCTGACCGCAGCAAGTCTGCTTTTCGGGATAGCCGACATCCAGTCCGTAGTGCTTTAATAACTTGTATGTAGCCACACCCGCTTCAGGGTATAAAGCATCCACATAACAAGGGACGAATAATCCGACTTTCATTGTTGTTATCACTTTATCTTGTAAGCTATTGTTTAATCTAATTCTACATTGACTATAAGCCGCTGCAAAAGTAATAAAAAAAACGGAAAAGACGAATCTTTTATCTCAGAAATATGAATAATTCATGTTATTTAACTGTAAAGATTTGCAGAAAATTTGGAGAAACGAAATAAATAGCGTATCTTTGCATACCGAAATAGAAAATAAACTTATAGTTAAATAACATGATGAAGAAACAGCTTAAGAAAGTCCTAGTCCTGGGTTCCGGTGCTTTGAAGATCGGCCAGGCAGGTGAGTTTGACTATTCCGGTTCGCAGGCTCTCAAGGCGCTGCGAGAGGAGGGTATTAGTTCCGTCCTTATCAATCCTAATGTTGCTACAATTCAGACGAGTGAAGGTATTGCTGACAAGGTTTACTTCTTGCCGGTGACACCTTTTTTTGTAACTGAAATTATCAAGAAGGAGCGCCCAGACGGCATTATGCTGGCTTGGGGTGGACAGACGGGTTTGAACGTGGGTACAGAACTTTACCTCAACGGTGTGCTCAAGGAGTATGGTGTGGATGTGTTGGGTACCTCGGTAGAGGCTATCATGAACACGGAAGACCGCGACCTCTTCGTAAAGGAGCTCAACAAGGTTGACCTCAAGGTTCCTGTAAGCCACGCTTGCGAGAACATGGAGGAGGCTGTTGCTGCGGCACGCAACATCGGCTACCCTATCATGATCCGTTCTGCCTATGCGCTGGGAGGTCTCGGTTCCGGTGTCTGCAAGACTGAAGAGGAGTTCAAGGAGATTGCTGAATCGGCATTCACTTTCGCACCTCAGGTACTCGTTGAGGAGAGTCTGAAGGGATGGAAGGAGATTGAGTTCGAATGCATCCGTGATGCGAACGACCGTTGCTTCACCGTTGCCTCTATGGAAAACTTCGACCCGCTGGGTATTCACACAGGTGAATCTATCGTTGTGGCTCCAACCTGTTCTCTCACCGACGAGCAGGTGAAGATGTTGCAGGACATCGCCGTAAAGTGTGTCCGCCACCTCAACATCGTGGGTGAGTGCAACATCCAGTATGCTTTCAATGCTGAGACCAACGACTACCGTATCATCGAGATCAACGCTCGCTTGAGCCGTTCTTCTGCCCTTGCATCTAAGGCTACAGGTTATCCTTTGGCTTTCGTTGCAGCTAAGATTGCCCTCGGTTATACACTCGACCAGATTGGCGAGATGGGTACTCCTAACTCAGCTTATGTAGCTCCATCACTCGACTATATGATCTGCAAGATTCCTCGTTGGGATCTTACCAAGTTTGCCGGTGTAAGCCGCAAGATTGGTTCTTCCATGAAGTCTGTAGGCGAAATCATGTCTATCGGCCGTTCATTCGAGGAGATGCTTCAGAAGGGTCTCCGCATGATTGGTCAGGGAATGCACGGTTTCGTAGGCAACGACCACACCAAGTTCGACAACCTGGATGAGGAGCTTTCCAACCCTACCGATCTCCGTATCTTCGCCATCGCCCAGGCTCTGGAGGAAGGCTACACCATCGAGCGCATCGAGGAGCTGACCAAGATTGATCCTTGGTTCATCGAGCGCATGAAGAATATCGTAGATTACAAGCACAAGCTTTCTGAATATAATACTTTGGAGGAGATTCCTGCCGAGGTATTGCGCGAGGCTAAGGTATTGGGATTCTCTGACTTCCAGATTGGCCGCTTCGTATTGAAGACTCAGAACACCAATATGGAGAAGGAGGTGCTCGCAGTTCGTGCCCAGCGTAAGAAGCTGAACATTTTGCCTGCCGTGAAGCGCATCCCTACTGTGGCTAGCGAGCATCCTGACCTCACCAACTATCTCTACATGACATACGCTGTAGAGGGTTACGACATCAACTACTACAAGAACGAGAAGTCAGTCATCGTTCTCGGTTCGGGTGCTTACCGCATCGGTTCTTCTGTAGAGTTCGACTGGTGTTCAGTAAACGCCATCAACACAGCCCGCAAGTTGGGTTACAAGTCAATCATGATCAACTACAACCCGGAGACCGTATCTACCGACTACGATATGTGCGACCGTCTCTACTTCGATGAGCTTTCATTCGAGCGTGTACTCGATGTTATCGACTTGGAGTCACCACGTGGTGTGATTGTTTCCGTGGGTGGTCAGATTCCAAACAACCTGGCTATGAAGCTCCATCGCCAGTCTGTGCCAATCCTGGGTACATCTCCAGTGAACATCGACCGTGCCGAGAACCGCGGTAAGTTCTCTGCCATGCTCGACAAGTTGGGCATCGACCAGCCTAAGTGGAGCGCTCTCACCTCTATGGAGGATGTTCAGAAGTTCATCGACGAGGTAGGCTATCCTGTTCTCGTTCGTCCATCCTACGTTCTTTCCGGTGCAGCCATGAACGTTTGCCACGACGATGATGAGTTGCGTCGCTTCCTGGAGGCAGCATCTGAGGTTTCCAAGGAGTACCCAGTGGTTATCTCTCAGTTTATGACAGAGACCAACGAGATTGAGTTCGACGGTGTGGCTCAGAACGGTGAGATTGTTGAGTATGGTATTTCAGAGCACGTAGAGTATGCGGGTGTTCACTCTGGTGACGCAACCATGACCTTCCCAGCTCAGCAGATTTCCTTCGCTACAGCCCGTCAGATCAAGAAGATTTCTCGTGCCATTGCCAAGGAGCTCAACATCTCTGGTCCTTTCAATATCCAGTACTTGGCTAAGGGTCGCGATGTAAAGGTGATTGAGTGTAACCTCCGTGCATCCCGTTCATTCCCATTCGTGAGCAAGGTATTGAAGCGCAACTTCATCGAGACTGCTACCCGCATCATGCTCGACGCTCCATATCAGAAGCCAGACAAGTCTGCTTTCGATATCGACCGCATGGGTGTGAAGGCTTCACAGTTCTCATTCGCCCGTTTGCAGAACGCAGACCCTGTTCTCGGTGTGGATATGAGCTCTACCGGTGAGGTAGGTTGTATGGGTGATACTTTCGAGGAGGCATTGCTCAACTCATTGATTGCCACCGGCTACAAGATTCCTTCAAAGGACAAGGGCATCATGCTTTCAAGCGGTGGTGCGAAGGAGAAGGCTTCTCTGCTCGACGCTGCACAGGCGCTGGTGAAGAACGGTTACACCATCTATGCTACTGCCGGTACAGCGAAGTTCCTGAACGAGAACAACGTGAAGGCTACAGCCGTAGGATGGCCTGATGAGGACCACAAGGATATTCCTAACGTGATGCAGATGATTGCCGACCACAAGTTCGACCTCATCGTCAATATCCCTAAGAATCACACCAAGCGTGAGTTGACCAATGGTTACAGAATCCGTCGTGGCGCCATCGACCACAACATTCCTCTGATCACCAATGCCCGTCTGGCTTCCGCCTTCATCGAGGCATTCTGCACATTGAGTCAGGATCAGCTTCAGATTAAGAGCTGGCAGGAGTACGAGTAATCTCACGCAAGGATTTACTAAATATACCCTGTAAGGCAAGAGGGTGTGTCATAAGTCTATGACACACCCTCTTTTTAATTTATTCATCATTTTTTCTTCATCGGATTACGCGGAGTTATCGGAACATTCTTGCTTCACGGATTACGCACGGAATTTAAACGGATTTGGCCTTACGGCCATTGGGCTAGCGCCGTAGCGCTCCAGCTTTAGGGGGTATCGCCACGACCGACAGGTCGAGTTTCCGTTTAAAATCCGTGAGTAATCCGAGGAAGGCGGTTAAGGATCCGTTTATTCCGCGTAATCCGATGAATAAAAATACGACATGAACTTATGGCACTTCCTCCAAGCCTTACGGGGCTTTTTTTTATTCCCCACCATGAGAAAAAGAAGGCGAAATGATGGCTATCTCATTATTTTATTGTACCTTTGCAAACAGAAATAAGAATAAAGAATGATAGTTTGTATAGCAGAGAAACCTAGCGTGGCTAAGGACATCGCCCGAATTATCGGGGCTACGTCGGCGCGCGACGGTTATATGGAAGGTAATGGTTACCAAGTAACATGGACTTTCGGCCACCTTTGTGAGCTGAAAGAACCGGATGATTATACTCCAATGTGGAAACATTGGAGCCTTGCGGCGTTGCCGATGATTCCACAGCGCTTCGGCATCAAGCTCATCAACGATGAAGGCATCAAGAAGCAGTTTGCCACCATCGAAAAACTGATGCAGGCTGCCGACAGCATCATCAACTGCGGTGACGCCGGACAGGAAGGAGAGCTCATCCAGAGATGGGTGATGCAGAAGGCGCAGGCGAAATGCCCCGTCAAGAGACTGTGGATTTCATCCATGACCGATGAAGCCATCAAGCAGGGCTTTCAGGAACTCAAAGACCAGGGGGAATATCAGTCGCTCTATCTTGCCGGACTTTCCCGCGCCATCGGCGACTGGATTCTCGGCATGAACGCCACCCGACTTTACACATTAAAATACGGTCAGAATCGACAGGTGCTCAGCATCGGTAGAGTGCAGACCCCTACCCTTGCCCTCATCGTAAACCGCCAGAAGGAAATCGACAACTTCGTTTCCGAGCCTTATTGGGTACTCGCCACCATCTATCGCGACACCCAGTTTACGGCTACCAGCGGCAAGTTTACCAGCAAGGAGGAAGGCGAGAAGGCTTTCAGCACCATCGCCGGCAAACCCTTCACGGTTACCGACGTTAGCAAGAAGAAGGGAAACGAGGCGCCGCCTCATCTCTACGACCTCACCTCGCTGCAGGTGGATTGCAACAAGAAGTTTGCTTACTCTGCCGATATTACGCTGAAGCTCATCCAGAGTCTCTACGAGAAGAAGTACACCACTTATCCTCGTGTAGATACCCAGTTTCTCACGGACGATATCTATCCGAAATGTCCGCAGATTCTGAATGGTGTGAGCCAGGCAAGAATAGCCAGTCAGCAGAAATATCTGCCGCTCATCCAGCAGCTCGCCGCCACCGGCAAGAAGTTGCCGAAGAGCAAGAAGGTATTCGATAACAGCAAGGTGACCGACCACCACGCCATCATCCCAACCGGTGTTCCACCAACCGGACTCACCGATATGGAGGCGAATGTATATGATCTCATCGCCAAGCGCTTCATCAGCGTGTTCTATCCGGATTGTAAATTCTCTACCACCACCGTATTGGGCGAGGTTATCAACGAAGACGGACCCAAACCGGAAAAGATAGAGTTCAAGGTGAGCGGTAAGGAAATTCTGGAACCAGGCTGGCGAGTGGTTTATGCCAAGGATGCGAAGAATGCCGATGACGACGATGCAGATAATGCCAACGGAAATGATGGCGGAAATGCAAGCGAAGGAAACGGAAACGGCACCAAGAAGGAAGTGGTAGAAGAAAGAACCCTTCCTTCTTTCGTGAAAGGCGAATCGGGCGACCATCAGCCTACCCTGACGGAGAAATGGACCACGCCGCCTAAGTATTACACCGAGGCAACCCTGCTCCGTGCGATGGAGACAGCGGGTAAATTCGTGGAAGACGAGGAACTTCGTGCAGCCTTGAAGGAGAACGGCATCGGCCGTCCATCCTCCCGTGCCGGCATCATCGAGACTCTCTTCAAGCGCCACTACATCCGCCGCCAGCGCAAGAATCTGATGGCAACTCCAACAGGTATCGAACTCATCGACACCATCCATGAGGAACTCCTGAAGAGCTGTGAGCTGACGGGTATCTGGGAGAAAAAGCTCCGAGACATCGAGCACAAGACCTACGACCCTGCCGAATTCATCAATGGTTTGAAAGAGCAGATTAACCAGATTGTCATCGATGTACTATCGGATAACAGCAGCCGAAGAGTGACCATCATGACGGAGGAAGATCTCAAGAAAAAACCGGAAAAGAAGAAAACGGCAGCAAAGAAACCAGAAGCCAAGAAGAAGCCAGCCAAGAAAAAGGATGAAGCTACGACACAAAATGCAGATTCACAGAATGCAGCAGCGCAGCCGGTTTCTGCTTCTCAGGCTCCAGCCGACCCAATGGTAGGCAAACCATGTCCGCTCTGCGGCAAGGGCGTCATCATCAAGGGCAAGACCGCCTATGGATGCAGCAACTGGAAATCCGGCTGCCAATATCGCCAGCCATTCTCGCAGATGTAATAAGATATAGCTCAAGTTTCGCATATAAGCTCCACACGCCCTGAAAGGGCAGAAGCTCCTAGCCCAGGGCAGCACCCTGGGTAATCATGGACGCAAGCCTGTCGCCCTGTAAGGGCAAAAGCTTCAAAGCACGAGGCAATTTATAAGGCTTCTGCCCTTTCAGGGCGTGTGGGAGAGTTGCTTGCGAAAGTTCTGTAAAATAATTAAGTTGTTCCATTATGAAGCAAATAAGATTTTATCAAATCATAACAGCCGTCTGTTGCCTCCTCCTGATCAGTTGCGGCATCGACAAGAACCTGAAGAAGGGAGAGAAGTTCCTGGCTTTAGGCGAATACTACGATGCTGCCGACCAGTTTAAGCAGGCTTACACCAAGACGCCTTCCAAGGAACGTGCCAGCCGTGGCAAGATAGCCCTGAAGATGGCTCGCTGCTACGACAAGATCAACTCCACCCCCAAGGCGATTGCCGCCTATCGCAACGCCGTGCGCTACAACCAGGCTTCCATCGACGACCGTCTGGCTTACGCCCGTCTGCTCCTGAAAAACGGAGAATACAAGCAGGCGGAAAAGGAATTCAGAATCCTCGTTGATTCGCTTCCCGACAACGTGCTTGCCCGAAACGGCTTGAAATCGGCACAGCTCGCCCCTACCTGGAAGAGGGAAGGAAGCCGATATAAGGTGAAGAAGATGGATGTGTTCAACTCCCGAAGAGACGACTATTCACCGATGCTTCTGGGCGATGAGGCCGACCAGCTCTATTTCACCTCTACCCGCAACGAGGCGCAGGGCGATGAACTCAGCGGAATCACCGGCACCAAGGCAGGCGACATCTTCCTTTCTGAAAAGGATGACAAGGGAAAATGGAGCAAACCGGAAGCCATCGCCTCGGGCCTCAACACCGCCTACGACGAGGGTGCCTGCTGCTTCGCTCCCGATGGCAGGGAGATGTATCTCACGCAATGCGTCACCGATGCATCTGCTCCCCGATTCGCCCAAATCGTCACCTCCAGCCGCTCGGATGCGGCATGGGGAAAGCCGAATCCGCTGGAACTCACCAAGGATACCCTGAGCACCTACGCTCATCCGGCTATCAGTCCGGATGGCGAATGGCTCTATTTCGTATCAGATATGCCGGGCGGCGTAGGCGGATACGACATCTGGCGCGTGCGCATCACCGCAGCCGGACTGGGGGGTGTGGAAAACCTCGGCGAACCCATCAATACCCCGGGCGATGAGATGTTCCCTACCTTCCGTCCTAACGGCGACCTCTATTTCAGCAGCAATGGTCATGTAGGCATGGGCGGTCTCGACGTATACATCGCCAAGGTGGATAAGAAAACCAGGCAATACAAGGTAACCCATCCGGGTTATCCGCTGAATTCCGAAGCCGATGATTTCGGAATGACCTTCGAAGGTCCGCACAACCGCGGTTTTTTCTCATCTAATAGAAAGGATGGACGCGGCTACGACCACATCTATTCCTTCGAGAATCCGGAGATTGTTACCACCATGAAGGGTTGGGTTTACGAGATGGATGGCTACGAGTTGCCTGCTGCCCAGGTTACGGTGGTAGGAAACGACGGAACCTACAAGAAGTTGCCGGTGAAGAGCGACGGTTCCTTCACCATGCCTATCAACACCAAGGTTGATTATCTGGTGATGGCGTCCTGCAAGGGATTCCTCAACCACAAGGAGGAGCTGCGCGTGGATTCGGCGAAGGAAAGCAAAGAGTACGTACTCCAGTTCCCGTTGGCTTCCATCACCGCCCCAGTGCTCATCGACAACATCTTCTACGATTTCGACAAGGCTACGCTGACACCAGCCAGCACCAAGTCGCTCGACGAACTGGTGGGACTGCTCAAGGAGAATCCTAACGTTACCATCGAGTTGAGTGCGCATTGCGACTACAAGGGCAATGCCGAATACAACAAGCGATTGTCTCAGCGCCGTGCCCAGTCGGTGGTCAACTATCTGATAGCCCATGGCATCGAGAAGGAGCGCCTTACCCCTGTGGGATATGGCAAGGAGCGACCAAAGAAAGTCCGCAAGAAACTGACCGAGAAATATCCTTGGCTCAAGGAGGGCGATGAGCTTACCCAGGAATTCATCCTGAAGCAGAGCAAGGAGCATCAGGAAATCTGCAACCAGATCAACCGCCGCACCGAGTTCATCGTACTCCGCACCACCTACAATATGTTTGATGAGAAGGGTAATCTGAAGAATCCTCCAAAGCCGAAGCCAAAGAAGGAGGAGGAATCCGAAGGAAACGGCTTCGATTTCGAATTTGATTTGGAATAAAAAAGAATGTGCTGAAGTTTGGAGGAGGGTGTGTCATAAGTCCATGACACACCCTCTTTTTCTTTTCTTTATCGATTTTCTTCATCGGATTGCGCGGAGTTAACGGAACATTCTTGCTTCACGGATTACGCACGGAATTTAAACGGATTTGGCCTTACGGCCATTGGGCTAGCGCATTCGCATTCCAGCTTTAGGGGGTATCGCCACGACCGTCAGGTCGAGTTTCCGTTTAAAATCCGTGAGTAATCCGAGGAAGGTGGTTAAGGTTCCGTTTATTCCGCGTAATCCGATGAATAATGACACACCCTCCTCTTATTTTTTCCCTTAAGGCTAAATTTATTTTCCCTTAAGGCTAAATATATTTTCCCTTAAGGCTAAATATTCCATGCAATCCGTTCCTTATCTATTCCTGGCATCCGCCAGTTCATTATATCCCCACACCATGATGAGGACAACGATGCCTGCCAACATCATCCAGAGATTCTGCGAATTTCCGAAAGAATCTATCCCATGCCTGATGGCATGGAAACCCGTAAGCAGGAAATCTATCTTCATGCCATAGAGCCAGCCCTGAATCTGCTCCCAGCCCTGACAGAGCACGGCAGCAATCACTCCTATCGCCACGCACACCGCCGTCCACAGATGTTCCAGGCGATGGCGCTTCGCCAACGCAATGTGAAATTCCAGCAACGACTGCTCCGTTTCCATAGCCGGCAAAGCCTGCATCACCCTGTCTGAAAAACCTTCGTCAGGAATCTCAGGCATCTTGTTATCGGCAAAGAATGCCTGCAAGAGTTGCTCGTCTGAAGCACTCAGCAGGTCAACATCCATGCTCTGTATCTTATCATTCTTTTTATCGGTCATAACCATTATGCTTTAAGTAACTTGCAAGTTTCTGTTTTCCACGCGAGAGATGCGACTTGATGGTGCCTTGCGCCATCCCCGTCACCTCTGCAATCTTATCTATAGAGAGTCCATCCATCAGCTGCAGCGTGATGCATGTACGTTCGTTCTCGCTCAATATCTGCAGGGCATTGAGCAAATCCATCTTCAATCCGCTATTCACGCCCTGCGCATTCTGCCGGGCCACCGCCGGCGTATCAATATCCTGCGTCGCCTTATGACTGCGGTTGTAATCATACCACACGTTATAGGCGATGCGGTAAAGCCAAGTGGAGAACTGTGCCGTACCCTTGAAACTCGCCAGATGGGTATAGGCCTTGACAAAGGTATCCTGAGCCAAGTCGTCACTCAGCTGCACATCTCCCAGCGTCTGACGCAGGAAAAACCCACGAATAGGTGATTGATACTTCTTGACCAGCAAGTCGAACGACTTGCGGTCGTGAAGCATCACCACCTTCGTGACGAGAGAAATATCGGATAACTTTTCCACTATATATTAACTAATAATTATTCTATCTTTGATTCTTTATACCGGAGTTCCATTATACCCCGTTCCCTGGTTACCATGACGGTTGTTCCACCAGTCCTTGATGGCTGGAAGCAAGCCTATCAGGGTCTGCCCCAATCCATAGAAGCCTATCAAGGCTCCTATGCCGGCAAGGAAATCAACAGACCACCACGAGAACATGGCGCACAAGCCGGCTCCCAGGAAGACGTTTCTCAATCCGCGCTTCACCAGATATTCATCACTCTGCTTGTCTATCGGACGGTCGCTCTCCGGAACATTGATGCCCTTCTCCATCGCCATCTCAGCCAGTTTGATTCGGTCGTTATGGCGGCGAACCAGATATCTGATAAGCAGGATGAAGACAATCAGCGGAGCCAGGATAAAAAGCAATCCGAAGATGACGCAAAAGATGACCACCACACCCAGCATACCGCTGCCGAATACCGAACCGATGAAATCGAACGGGTCATCATAATTTTCCAAACTGTACTTGGAATGATAAGCACGGGTATCATCATAGTCGCAAGCATCATTGATGGCAGTATCCGCACAGGCGGTATCCGAGTAAGCCTCCAGCGGCCCGTCATCCTGGGCAGAAGCTTTCTGCTCAGCCGAAGCAGTCTTCCCATCTGCCGCCTTTTCCTGCGCATTCTGCTGATCCACCTGCTGCGCAGTAGGATGATAACGATGTTTCGGAGCAGAAGACGCCCAAGACACCTGCGTAGCTCCCATGCTCATAACGAGCGCCAATGCTAATATTGCTTTCTTCATATCTATCAATATTTTTATGGTTTTACCTTATTTTTTATTAATTTTTCTATGTCTTAGACGCATCTCTTCCCGATTTAGTTGCAAAGGAACGAAATTTTTCTTATTTTTGCAAAAGATTAGAGATACTTTTGCTCTTTTGGGGGCTTATTTATACTCTTCAAATAGATATTTACACATTATTATATATAATAGATGGCTAAGATTTTACCAGAAGATTTCAGAAAATATACTCTTGAGCTGATGGGCGAGGAATTGTACCAGCAGCTGGAACAGGGCATCACAGAGGGCGAAGCACCTACCAGCATCCGACTCAATCCTTTTAAATGCAAGGAGGGAGAGGATGTTAATTCTCAAAAAGAGGGAGAGCAGAAAGTGATGGGCGAACCTATCCCTTGGTGTCCTTCCACGGGCAGATACCTGGCTACCCGCCCCAACTTCACCTTCGACCCATGGCTCCATGCCGGAAAGTATTACGTGCAGGAAGCCTCATCCATGTTCGTTGACCTGGTGATTCGCCAACTGGTTCACGAACCCGTGATGATGCTCGACCTCTGTGCGGCTCCTGGCGGAAAGTCCACTGCCGTGCGTGCTGCGCTGCCAGAAGGAAGTCTGCTCTTCAGCAACGAACCGATGCGCACCCGTTCGCAGATTCTTGCCGAGAACATTCAGAAATTCGGTCATCCCGACATGATTGTCACCAACAATTATCCACGTGACTACAAGAAGTCGAAGCTTCAGTTCGACGTGATTCTCACCGATGTGCCTTGCTCGGGCGAAGGCATGTTCCGCAAGGACGATGGAGCCATCGCAGAATGGAGCCTGCAGAATGTGGACAACTGCTGGCATCTGCAGCGCGAAATCGTGAGCGACATCTGGAGCTGTCTGAAACCGGGCGGCATCCTCATCTACTCCACCTGTACCTTCAATGCCCACGAAGACGAGGAGAACATCGAATGGATTTGCGAGGAACTGGGTGCTGAACCTGTAGCCTTAACCGGCATCGATGATTCCTGGAACATCACGGGCAATCTCACCGGTTCCAGCATCCCCGTCTATCGCTTCCTCCCAGGCAAGACCAGAGGCGAAGGCATCTTCCTCGCCGTACTCCGCAAGGAAGGCGAAGAAGAGGAAAACGTGCTCCTGAGCTATGCTGCCAAAGCAGAAAAAGACAGAAAGAAAGGAAAAGCCAAGAAGGGAATGAATACCGACCAGAAGGGAAAAGCAGAAAAGGGAAACAAGAACAACGCAGGAAAAGCAGGAAAGAGCAACAAGAATGTGTTGACGATGATTCCCGGCAACTGGATCCGCAGCACCAGCGATGCGCTGGAGGATGGCGAATATGGCATGGGATACGACTATCAGAAGACAGAAGATGGCGACGTCTATGCCATTCCGCAAAGATGGCAATACATCTACGAACTGGCAAAGAACAGTCTGAAGGTGATTCATGCCGGCATCAAACTGGGAACCGACAAGGGCAAGGGTCTCATCCCCGACCAGTGTCTCGCCCTCTCCACCATGCTCAACACAGATGCCTTCCCGCAGGAGGAGCTGTCGTACGAAGATGCCATCCGCTATCTGCGCAAGGAAGCCGTCAACCTGCATGTGGATTCTCCTAAGAAATATGTACTGGTCACCTATCAGGGAGTGCCGCTGGGCTGGGAAAAGAACATCGGCAACCGTGCCAACAACCTCTATCCGCAAGAGTGGAAAATCAAGAGCACCCACGTGCCGGAAGAACAAATTATAATTAATAGTTTATAGTTAATAGTTTATAGTTTATGCTCAGCATCATCGCCTGCATATCGCAAACCAATAGAGCAATCGGCTATCAGAACCGGTTGCTCTATCACATAAAATCCGATTTAACCCGCTTCCGCGAACTCACCACGGGGCACGCCATCATCATGGGGCGCAAAACCTATGAGTCGCTCCCCAATGGTGCCCTGCCCCATCGCCGGAACATCGTTGTTTCCAATAGTATGAAAGAGATGGAGGGCTGCGAAGTATATCCCAATCTGGATGCGGCATTAAAGGCTGCAGAAGGAAAGACTGAAGAAACATTCATCATCGGTGGCGAAAGCATCTATCGCCAAAGCCTTCCTGTTGCCCGCAAACTCTATCTCACCGTGGTAGATGATACCACTGTAAATGATGCCGCTATAAATGCTACCCCGCAGCAAGCCGATGCCTTCTTTCCGGAAATCAATCCCGAAGAATGGAAACTGATAGAAAAAGAAATGAGGAACGAAAACGGATTATCGTTCTCATTCCTCACCTATTTAAAAAAGTAACTTCTATTTTCGCAAGTAAGCCCACACGCCCTGAACCAACGGTCACCGACCGAAGGGAAAGGTAAAGGGCAGAAGCTCCTAGCCCAGGGCATCGCCCTGGGTAATCATGGACGCAAGCCTGTCGCCCTGAAAGGGCAGAAGCTTTAAAGAATCTGCAGAAAATCTCTTTATTCTGCAGAAGCCTCGCCCTCTTCCTCCTCATTCTCCTCTTCAGGAGCCATCGTCTTGAGGTCCTTCATAGACAACTGGCGATTGATGGCAGCATTGAAAGAGATGATGGTCTCGCTGCGAGACAAGCCCAGAGGCTGCAACTTGTCATGGATAATCTCCAACAGATGATGGTTGTTGATGGCATAAATCTTGATGAACATATCAAAACCACCCGTGGTATAATGACACTCCACTACCTCAGGAATCTTCTTCAGCTCTTCCACTACCTGGTCGAACTTCTCCGGTTCCTTCAGGAACAAACCCATGTAGGCACAAGTCTCATAACCGATCTTCTCCGGATCGATGATAAACTGTGAACCCTTGATAATGCCTAGGTTTGATAGCTTAGCCACACGCTGATGAATAGCTGCACCGCTCACATTGCAAGCGCGTGCTACTTCCAAAAATGGAATACGGGCATCCTGAGAAATCAGCTTCAGGATCTGCCTATCTAATGAATCTAATACTTGTTTTGCCATTTCGATATTATTATTTGAGTGCAAAGTTAGCACTTTTTTTTAAAAAATGCAACTTTTTAAAAGAAAATGACAACAAATTAATATTATTTTTCCTTTCAGAACATATTATTGCCCTTTTTCCACCGCCGAATAACTTATTTTTAGTGCTTTTGCCTCGCGCAAAGCCTGCTTCACATCGGTAATCACACCCATCTTCGTCTCCCTGTCGGCCTTGATGGAAACGGTCATCAGTTTCTGGTCTTCCGGCGACATGCGCTTCTTCTCGGCACTGATGTAATCCATCACCTCGGGAGCCGTGGCAAACTTATCGTTCAGCTGTATCTGGGTTCCCGTGCCCATCTTGCCCTGCTGGTCCTTGGTAGGTTTACCGATATAGATATGGCTCACCGCCGATTTCTTGGTCAACCGAGTAAGATGCTTTCCCTCGGGCATGCGGCATTCCACCTTCAGGGTAACCTGTCGCATGTGGGTAACAATCATGAAGAAGAAGAGCACGGAGAAAATCAAATCAGGCAGGGATGAAGTGTTCAGTCCCGGCACCTCGTGCGATTTCTTGCGGAAATTCATCATTTCGTGCCTCCTTTCTGTTCCTGCTGTTCTTTCTGTCTTGTCTTCGCCTCAGCATCCCCCATCTTCGCCTCATCGCCCTTTTTCTCCTCGGCATTGGCATCAATGCGCTTGTCAGAATAGGTTGTGGCATTGGCATACGATTCCGTGATGCGCTGCGGACAGAGCTTTCTCACCTCCTCCTTCTGGTCATTGCCCAGTTGGGCATAATCCATGTGATATTTCTTCTGCGAAGTCTCGTTTCTCAGTTGGCTGTAAGCCTCCATCAGTTCGTTCTGCATCTGGAAATAGAGATTGTAATCCGCATCCCTGTCGCTCTCCACGGAAATCAGATGCTTCTTTCCCAGGCGATGCACCAGTCGGATAACCTCGTCTTTCAACTGTCTCACCTTCATCGGGCGGTCGTTAACCAGCAGGCTATCTCCAGCCGTAAGACGGATAGCCAGCAGATTCTCCTTATCCACCACCGATTCCTGTCGCTCCTTGTTCTGAGGCTCAGGCGAAGGAAGCTGGCGCAGCAATCCCTTATCCACATCCATCGATGTGGTGACAAGGAAGAATATCAGCAGCATGAACGAGATGTCGGCTGTTGAGGTGGTATTCAATCCCGGGGTTTCGTGACTTTTCCTTCTAATCAGCATTTTCTTGAATTATTTTTTCTTACGAATATAACGGGTGGCACCAAAGCAGACGGCGCCGATGCCTGCCACCAGCATCAGAAGCGAGGTGATGACAAACATATCTGAAAGCTTCAGCCATATCCAGTCGGCATAGTTCTCACCATTGATCAGCATCGGATCAGAACTGCCCAAGAGGAAGGATAGCACCAGGATGGCGAGTGTGCCCAACCAGGTGATACGGAAGATGCGGCGCACAGGCACCCCATTCACCACCGCCTCCGACTTGGCGCCCCGATAATCCCTGACCATCGAATAGACCGCCAGCCCCACGCCTCCTATCAGGAAGAGCCACATCAGGATGATGAGCACATCCGTAAAGAGCGGCGCATTGAAGTCGGGATTCTCCAGGAAAGGCATGTCGTAGCCCACCAGGAAGAACAGAGCGAACACTACCACCGCCAGGCCTATCAGAATGAAGAACACCTGCTGTGATATCTGCTCGGCAGACTTATGCTTCGCATTTAATTTCGACTTTGAAAATTGAAATTTACCCATTTCTCTCTTCGTTTATTTGCTCGTTTATTTGCCCTAGGCAATCATTATTTGCTCTTGGCAATAATATCCATTAACGTTACAGCCGATTCCTCCATCTGGCTGGTAAGATGCTCCACCTTCGAGAGGATGTAGTTATAGAACACCTGCAGAATCAGTGCCACGATGATACCGAAGATGGTAGTAATCAGCGCCACCTTCATACCCGAAGCCACGATGGTAGGACTGATATCGCCTGCCTGCTGAATCTGGTCGAACGACATTACCATACCAATCACCGTGCCCAGGAATCCGAGCGATGGTGCCATGGCAATGAAGAGCTTGATCCAGGAGCATCCCTTTTCAAGGTTGGCAGCCTGCACGGTGCCATAACCGCTGACAGATCGCTCGATGTCGTCGAGGCTTTCGCTGATGTGCATCAGTCCCTGGTAGCAGATGGAAGCCACTGGTCCGCGGGTGTTGCGGCAGAGGTCTTTCGCCCCCTCCAAATCACCAGCCGTCACCTTCTGGTCGATATCCGCCATCAGTTTCTTGGCATTGATTTCCGAAAGACTGAGATAGATGATTCTCTCGATACAGAACGCCAGACCCACGATAAGGGCGATGGCAACGAGCGACATAAAGCCGGCATTACCCTCGATAAACTTCGTCTTAAGAGCCTGATGGAATCCCATGTTCTCCTCCTGTGCCATCATTGGCAGAGAACACATACAAGTGAAAATGAATATTGCGAAACGCGCAATAGCTGTATTTTTCTTCATAATCATATATACCTTATTATATATATAAGCGGAAAGAGGGGGATTCGAACCCCCGAACCGGTTTTGCCGGTTACACGCTTTCCAGGCGTGCCTCTTCAGCCACTCGAGCACCTTTCCGTGTTTCGGATTGCAAAATTATCACTTTTTATTCGAAACACCACATATTTGCTGTATTTTTATATATCTTTAACCAAAAGGAAAAAACATGGTGATTCCTGAAGAAAAACTAGTCAACAAAAAATATGACTAAGTTTTAACTAGTCAACTGGTTTTATAAATAAGTATTAACCGAGTCAACTCGTCTTATAAGTAATTGAAGTTTCGCAAGTGGTTCAAGTACGGGCTGAAGGCCCAAAAGCTCCAGAAGCAGCACGCCCTGAAAGGGCAGAAGCTCCTAGCCCAGGGCATCGCCCTGGGTATAATAGCAATCAACAAGGCGCCCTGTAAGGGCAAAAGCTTTGTAAATTGCCTGATTCTTTTGAAGCTTTTGCCCTTACAGGGCGACAAACTTGCGTCCATGATTACCCAGGGCGCTGCCCTGGGCTAGGAGCTTCTGCCCTTTCAGGGCGTGTGGAGCTCACTTGCGAAACTTGAGTAAGTAAGATAAAAAGTGGTCAACCAAAATCGTTAAACCACAAGGCATAATCAGCCCATGTACATGAGGATTCATGCCCACGGACGTGAGCACAGACGCCCGAGAATGCGGGTACACTTAACCGATAATTTCGGGCATAAATACCCAAAGCCTTGGGCAAAGTTGGGCAAAGCCTTGGGTAAAGTTGTTCACTGCCTTGGAGTGACTTTTCCTGATTTCAGTAGACACTTTTTTACTTTATAAACTAGAAAGGTAGACACTATCAATTTCATAAAACTGAAATAGTAGTCAGGTAGTTTTGTTAACATAATCTGTCCAGTATGGATATACGTGTCCCATAACTTTTTCTCAACTTTTATAAGAAATCTCTTGCAGATATGAAAATAAAACCGTAACTTTGCGCAAAAGTTGATTTTAAAGACAGATTAGGAATTATGGTAGAGACAAACGATAGAATATTGCCAGTAGGCATCCAATCTTTTGAGAAAATCAGAAAGGATGGATATTTGTATGTTGACAAGACTGATATTATCTGGCAACTTGCCAACAGAAATAAAACGTATAATTACCTGAGCCGCCCACGCCGCTTCGGTAAATCCATCCTTGTCGATACGCTCGAAGCCTATTTCTTGGGCAAGAAGGAACTCTTCGAGGGATTAAAGATTATGAAGCTGGAGACGGAATGGGTAAAGAGACCAGTCATCAGACTGGATATGAGTCAGGCAGGAGCAGAGCCGGAAAGTATACAAAGCTACTTGGACGATATTTTCAATACTCTTGAAACGGAGTACGGAATAGTTGTGCGCCAGAATAGTTCTCTTGCCGTAAGATTCAAGAATATCATTGAAGCAGCTTACAACAAAACCGGACAGCAGGTTGCCATTCTTATCGATGAATACGACTCCCCTTTGCAGCATTCCTGGAAGACTCCACAACATAAAGCATGCACCGATATCTATAGAGAAGTATTTGCAGTCTTGAAAGCACAGGATAAATACGAAAAGTTTGTCTTCATCACCGGTATCACCAAGTTTACGCAAATCTCTCTCTTCTCTGTGCTCAACAATCTGAGCAACATCAGCTTTGAGCCGGAATATGCTGCCATCTGCGGTATTACCAAGGAAGAACTATTACGTGATTTCAAGCCGGAAATCAACAAGTTGGCAGAATATGAAGACTGGACATTCGACGAAGCAGTAGCCAATCTGACGGCATATTATGACGGCTATCATTTCAGTCGCCGCAATATGGTGGATGTATTCAATCCGTTCAGCCTCATCAATGCCTTGGCAGATTCTGATTTGAAGAACTACTGGGCTTCATCGGGTGCCACCTCGCTGCTGCCAAAGTTTGTGGATGACATGGAAATCAAATTGGGTAATTTTGACCCATGCGCCATTCTCCGTCAAACCATAGAGACATCGGATGTGACAGGTGGCGGAGCTGAATTGTTTCTCTATCAGTCGGGCTATCTTACGATTAAGGGTTATCAGATGGGAGTCTATATTCTGGGGTTCCCTAACACAGAAGTAAGGCAAGCACTTTATGAGACGGTGTTGCCTGCACTTACTCTGCGAAGCAATGGTGATATCCAATCTACCCAGTCTGCTTTATTTCTTGCTCTTCAGCTTGGCAATCTATCCGAAGCCATGAAATGCCTGAAGGCGCTCATAGCGGACGTTCCCTACAGCAACAAGAAGCTTGCCAGCATGGATATGGAGGAACGCTACCGCCTGATTCTGAGCACCATCTTCAACGCCATCGGTTGCCGGGTGGAAGTAGAGAAGATGATAGCTACGGGCAGGATTGATATGGTGGTAGAAGTTACCAACTTCATCTATGTGCTGGAGTTGAAGCTGAGCAACAACGGCGGCGTGGATGCAGCCGAAGAGCAGATGAAAGCCAAGCAATATGCCGAGCCTTTCAAAGCTGATAAGAGAAAAGTTATTGCCCTTGCCATAGAACTGGATGATATGGGAAAGGGATTGGTAGATTGGAAGGAAGTATAATATTGCAAGAAGGGTCTATACGCCACCTGTTCATCGTGGCATATAGACCCTTGTCGTTGTATCTGTGTAAATCTGTGTAATCTGTAGGACAAAGAACAAGTCCCACAGATTTACACAGATATTTACCTTATAATATAAAATATGTGGGTTCCTAACTTTTCCTGAAACTTTTCCCAGAAATCTCTTGCAGATATGAAAATAAAGTCGTAACTTTGCGGCATGGATTTTAAAAACAGATGATTATGAAGCAGGTAGAAGAAAGATACATCAGCTTGCTGACCGACTTCGGTTTCAAGCGAATTTTTGGAACAGCAATGAACAAGGATTTGCTCATTTGCTTCCTCAACAGCTTGTTTAATGGCAGACAGGTTGTGAAGGACGTATCGTATCTGAACCCAGAGCACGTGGGAGATGTCTATACCGACCGCAGAGCCATCTTTGATGTATATTGTGAGGGCGAAAACGGCGAGAAGTTCATCGTAGAAATGCAGAATGCCTACCAGACGTATTTCAAGGATTGCGCCCTTTTCTACTCAACCTTCCCTATCCGTGAACAGGCACAGAAAATCCGCCATCATGTGCAGTTGTGCGACACAGCTACCCACAAAGTATTTTACGACAAGCTCGAATATATCTATGTAGAGATTTCCAAGTTCAACAAACCCCTGGAAGAACTGGATACGCTCTACGAGAAGTGGCTCTATGCTCTGAAGAACCTCTATAAGCTTACCCAGCGTCCGAAAGAATTGTGCGATAAAGTCTTCGACCGCCTCTTCGAGGAAGCCGAGATAGCCAAGTTTACTCCGCAGGAAATGAGGGAGTACGAGACCAGCAAGATGGCATATCGCGACATCAAGAATTCCGTAGATACTGCCAAGCGTGAAGGTATAGAAATAGGTAGAGCAGAAGGCAAACATGAGGCAAACACAGAAACAGCACAACGATTGTTGGCAATGGGACTTCCTGCCGAACAGGTTGCCAAAGCAACCCAGCTACCTTTGGAAATCATTAAGAATCTGAGCAATTCATAAAAAATATAATAGCGGAGATATTGATGACAAATATCACCATATTATCAAGGGTCTATACGCCACCTTTTCATCGTGGCATATAGACCCTTGTCGTTTCACCATGAGGTATAGTAAAAGTCACTGTATTAATGACTTATGTCATACTCTTTTCTTGTTCAGCAGCAAACGCCAGCATATAACTTATCTATTGGAAATATCAAATCCCAATTCTTTCCCCAAACGATATTACCAAACTCTATCTTGAACTTTTTGAATTTGTTTTCATTCAAGTAAGAGTTATATTGTGGATGTGGGTGATTTCTGATAAAAGCACCTACATCTATCGTCTTAATGGTGTCATCATTAAAGTGTAATTCAACTTTTAATGGCGCCACATATTTTGCAGAAACGATACTTAAGTTCATAATTTCTTCGTTATTTTAGTTGAACGTATTCTTTTCTTATAAATAAAGAAGTTTACCCATTTATCAACTATATTCTTATAGTACTTCTTCACAAAGGCTTCTGCTGTAGCAGCATCCTTCTCACTTAAAGGTGGTATCTTGCTAGAAGTTCTTCTATGAATTTCAACAAGTTCACCATTTTCTAATATTATCTCGAAAATAGCTTCATGTCCATCCTTCATTACATGAACGTGTATTGGTTCATGCTCATTTGAATAGAACAGAAAGATAAATCCGAAGTATTCAAATATCTTTGGCATCGCAACCTCCTTTTTTAATTTATCCTGATTGCAAAGTTACGACTTTATTTTGAAAACACAAAGAAAACGGGAGAAAAGTTTCGTGAAAATTTGGATTCCCGTATTTTAAAAGATAAAAGATAGCCATTCCATGCCACAAATCAAGGGTCTATACGCCACCTTTTCATCGTAGCATATAGACCCTTGTCGTTTCCCGTGAGGTGCGGGTAAATATAATTGCTGGGCAACTTATACTCCTGCCCAGCTTAGGAGTTTATTAATCGTCTGCACAAATGATTTTATTAAATTTATAGCCAAGAAACCTTGTGCGTGCGTAGTCTTCTGTGTCCCAATAGCTTTCTCCAGCTGGAACCCATTCATACGTTGCTTCTGTAGTACGAAGCTCCATCATAGATTGTCGTGAAGACAATGTCAGGTTAATACCGTCGGTTTGACACAAGTCAAATATACCTCCTGTACCGTCATCATATAGTTGTCCAGCTGAACTTAGTGCCCCGAAACGGACCCTCTCTAAGAGGCTACATTCTTGAAATGCACTGTATTTTATCCTTGATGCCTTTCGCATATCTACAATTTTAAGCTGGTTGCATCGGTAGAAAGCACGATAATTAATCTCTTCGACTTTTGGAGCATATATTTCCGTCAATGTACTGCCTTGAAAAGCATCATCATCAATAATGGTAGCGTCTGGCAAGCGAACTACCTTAAACCATGGAGCAACGCCTTCTGGTAAATTACCAAAAGCTTTTTGAGGAATTCTCATAACACCTTTTAAGGTAATATTGACAGAACTTTCTGGAACACCTTTATCTTTTAAGGCATTCTTTATGGCATCAAAAAGACCTAACGACGCATTGGAAGGTAAAGTTAACTCCACATCATTGCCGTTTTCCAATTGCTTAGCGACCGATTCTCTTACACTCTCTTCCGTTACCAAAGAAGCCTCGCCACCAGGTATTGCCGTTCCTTCTTTCCAATCTGTCACTGTAACATTATCTATTATGGCTTTATCCTTACCAATCTTTAATTTATAGGTATAGCTCATACCGCTTTCAAGATTTGGAATGCCTTTAATAGAGTATGCTTTAGGCGTTCCAGTACCGTTTTCCTGTACACTTATGCATATAAAATCTTTGTTCGCGTCTTCTGCATTTGGAGCAACCAGAGCCACCCAAGAACTCTTTGGGTTAGCGTCATCCACCTTATATGCTTTTATAGCAGAAACATCTGCGCCTTGAGTTGCCGGTAGCTGTAATTGAGAATATATATTTATCTCAGCTACATATGGTTGGTCAAACTCATTCATGAAAGTCGAATTTTCTATATCGATAACGACACGTGCCGTCTGGCGCTTGAAAGTCAAATCGAGCTGACGGTCTTCTGGTATGTTTGTATATGTATTATTAGCTATCATGTAGTCAGAAAGAGCTAATCCTTCCTTTGTGTTCTGTTCTGTACAGATTTGTCCGTTGTCAAAACTATTGCTGACATTATTACAAGAATACGGATAAAACGCCTTGAATTCTGTAGCTTCAGATTCCCATTTTATTGGAACTTCGGATTCGGCTACTCCCCAAACTCCATTTTTCATTTCATACTTATGAGCGGCACCACCATTCACGCTAATTCCAATTTGGTCAAAATCTTGAAATTCACTCTGTTCTTCTGTACTGCCAATGGGATTACTTCTGGTAAAAACGCTCTCGCCACCAATGGTTGCATTTACTTTTACCTCATCTCCAGCAAAGCGAACCTGCTCATCTTCTGTAGAGCAAGCAGCAAGCATTGCGAGTAATGCAAAGGTTCCTAAATATTTTGAAATTTTCATATTCTTCGCTTTTTATTCTGTTACTTATTCTGTTTCTTATTCTGTTTCTAAAGTTGCACCAGTCCCTTCTACCCAAGGGCTTGCCTTCATGCTGCCAGCTTTTACGAAATCCTTACCTACAGTAAGGGTCAGCAGATGTTTTTTACCAGCTTCTAATGTCGCAGTCACATTTTTAGGAGCCCTCCACACATAAATCTTGCCGTTTATTTCAAACTCTACCCTAAATCCTTCAGTAATAGTTTGCGGTATAAGGATAGCTGAATAATTTGCAATTGCATGGGCATCATTGTTGGCTGCTGCTATGAATTCCCCAAGCTCAGGTTCTATCAAGACAGGAGCACAGGTTGCATCTACTGCCACAGTGATAGGATTTGCTGACAAATCTGCAAAACCCTGATTGATGCTTCCTCCGATATTTATATTATTTATCGGATTAGCTGCCAAAGGAGTCGTATAATTAAAATCAGTGCCGAACTCAATTTTTATGTTCAGCAAACTGAGGGCATGAGTAAAAGTTATGTCAACTGCACCATTTGTCAAATCCTTTTCTGGCACAAACCCCGTTTTCTTATATACAAGGAAGTCAGACTCGTAAGTACCCGCCATCTGTTGCGTACCAACAGAAACTGGATATTTTTTTACTTTAATCATTGTTTCCGTATTTCCTCTTGAGTCGAATGGGGCATAAGCCATTATATCGACAGGCTGAGTTGAGTTCTGCCAAAGCATCTGAACAGAAGGATTCCAATTAGTTCCCTCTTTTGTCATCATGACGTTGTTATAGGAATACTTGATATTATTAGCATTGCCAATGCAAAAAGCGAATTCATCAAGAGAATTTGTGGTGTGAAATGCACGTGTAGTCATGTCCTCTACGTTTGTTGTAACTCGCACCACATTATCCGCAGGATAACTGCTCTGTGCCAAATCCTCATCGTTGGAGCAGCTGGCAAAAACTGCCGTTGCCAAAGCTGCCATTGTGAATAATTTAATTGCTTTCATTCTGTATATGTATTTAATTGTTGTACTATGTTAGTTGAGAGCCTCGCCGCTGAATGTGCTGCCATCCTCCCAATCAGTAATTTTAACATCTCCAAGTTTTATCTCGTCACGTCCCACTTCCAGATTGACTGTAGTAATCTTACCGCTCTCTAACTTGAAAGGTGTGCCGTTGTCGTAGATGAAGTCCTTGCCGCCAATGGTGATGGTAATCTTCTGAACACCATCCTGCGGGATGATGATGGAAGCATATTGCTTGTTGGCAGTTAAAACCGGCATGTCGAAGTCAGCTTTATCTTCTGCTACAGCAGATGGGGTGACAACCTTGGTCAGATAATTAACGGTTGCTTTTTTTGCGGCATTGCCTACAGCTACCTTATCTACGGTAGGTCCCTCTGTTCCCCATTGATTCTTATAGGTAAGGTTCACCACAAGTTTTGCCATTACATGGGTAAAGGTAAGAGGAACTGTTTGCGGTTCATCGACATTATAGGATAAGCCATCTTTGTTGACTGCCACCAAGAGGTCACTTTCAGTTTGCTTGTTCACATCGAATGTATATTCTCCAGCGGTAAGGTCGGATATTGCTGCAGTTGGATACACACCGATGAAATAATGCTTGTCACGGTTGTTCTTCCAAAGCATCTGTGGAGTGGATACCCATGAGCCGTTTGTCAGCTTATTGATGGCGTTATTCACCACACGCTCGCGTGTCTCTGGAGCAACAGTTGCATCGCCAGTCCAGGCATACACACTGATTTCATCACCCTCCTCAAAGGTTTGACCGCCTTTCGCATCTGTGGCAACACGTGTCATATTGCCGATACTGGTAGAAACGGTGATATACTTGGAGGTCTCGCCTCCGATACCATTCTCGTTGTCAGAACAACTGCCCAATGTCAAAGCCATTGCCATCAGGGCAAAGAGATAAGTTTTCTTTTTCATTGTCTTTTACTATTATGAGTTTATATTCTTGTTTTGATTCTTGCTTAAATGAGAGGGTCGCTTAATCTTCAGGATTCAGGATTTCACCACGATAAATCCATTCCTCAGTCCAATCATCTATCTTCATGCTCGTAAGATACATGTAAGGTTTCATCTCCTCAAATTCCAAGTTTATCTTGTACTTGCCGCCAGATTTCATGACGGGTGCTTCGATGTCGTAGTTGCTAACTACTCCCCCAGGAGAAATCAGTTGGATAAACAACTTGGTGGTATGAAAACCGTTGGCAGTCGGCATCAAGCGTAATGTTTCCGTTTTTAAAGTTTCGCCAGGCACTGCGATTCTCAAAGGTATATCACACTCTTCCTTGGTATAGCTTGCCGTCCCGAATGTTCCATCCTCATTCTTTTGCAGGGGAAGGAGTCCGGTTGCCACATTCAGAACCTTGCCTATCATTGCAAAATTGTCAGGAACTCCTTTAATGAAGATGGTCAATTCTGCAAGTATATGGCGCATTTCATTTTTTGTTATGTAGTTGACATCTGATTTGTCTATATCGATGTCCGTGACACCATAATAGGCATGGTCGGGAGAGGCACTTGGATTGGACAATCCAAACATGAGTTGGTTCATATTGAGGATTGCCCTTGTAGCCTCACCGATAAAAAACGGTTCAATAAGGTTGGTGGCAGCCAGAATCTGATAATGCCCTACAGGAAGAGCAAAGCGTTGGCTTGCCACCTCCTGCGCACTGCCATAATGTTTTTCCTCTACTAATGAACCGTCATCGGCATTGAATATCCAGAGTTTCACGTCCTTCACTTCCGTACCTTGGTCGGCTTCATCCGCCCAAGTGAGCGATACTGACAAGCCTCCCTCATCCTCACCGTCATGAACATTATGGTCGCAACTTGCCAACAAGCATGGGACACATAACAGCACCCATAACCAAATATTAAATATTCTTTTTGCTTTCATTCTCTATCCGTATTTTATGGGTTACTGATGTCGTGTCCGAAACTCGAGAAGGTAGAGAAGCCGAAAGGCATTCCTGCCTCTACACCGGCATACCAGCCTTGCGAACCAGTCATTCCATCTTCTTTTTCTTCTGCTTGCGCAACCGAAAAAGGAAGGATGATTGCAAGCATCGCTATCAATAGCTTAATCTTTGTTGTCAAATAATTCACCATATTTATTTCTTTAGTTTATATTGTAAAGGTAAGAAACGTTGTTCTAACTGTCGAGTAAGTGGAGGGAATTTCACCCTCCCTTCTCTCGGAACCGTGCTTGACAGTCTCCCATCACACGGCTCTTCGCACTTAACTCTTTTGTTTATTAGTTTATATTCTTTATTAACCTAGACGTGGATAGGGTACAAATCCCTTCACCCAGTGTGAAAACTCATTTCTGTTGTGTGCCGCATACTCCACAAGCCAGTCATACGCTTTGCTAAACTTCTTGCCCTTGGAGAAGCGTTTGTACTTACGCATCACCCATCGGGTTAGTCGCTCATTGATGTAATTCAACACCTTGCGGAACTCCGACCTACCAAACTTCATATAGTAGTTCATCCATCCACTAATCTGCGTATCAACTTCATTGCTTATGTCTAGCAGACAAGCAAAAGTTTTACGATTCAGTTTCCAAGCTCTTACGGCTTCTTTAATCCTCTTCATCGACTTCTTGCTTATTGCAGGAAGAAAAGCAGTAAAGTTTTGACCCGTCTTTCTGTTTCTTGCACCTCTAGGTCTGAAGGTAAAGCCTAGGAAGTCAAAGGAAGTATGCTCCGAGTCACCTCTTCGATTACTATCCTTACAGTAGACTATCTTTGTCTTCTCTTCATTTAGTTTCAATCCACATTCCTCAAAGCGTTTCATTAAAACAGCTTTCAAGAACTGGGCTTGTTTCTCCGATACGCAGTGGCAGATGGTGTCATCAGCATAACGCTCAAACGGAATCGTTGGATAGTTGCGCGACATCCATTCGTCAAAGACGTAATGAAGGAACAAGTTTGCCAAAACCGGACCTATCACAGAACCTTGGGGAACTCCCATCGTTCGCTCTATCACTTCACCTTTCGATGTCTGATAGGGAACCTTGAGCCACCGCTCAATGTATAGAAGTACCCATTTCTCCTCTGTATGCTTGCGGATAGCCTTCATCAACAATTCATGATTGATTGTGTCGAAGAACTTACTGATGTCCATATCAAGCACCCAGGGATTCACATAGCAGCGCTCCTTAGCCTTGGCTATGGCTTGATGCGCTCCCTTGCCTGGACGATAGCCGTAGGAATCTTCCTTGAAGATAGGTTCGAGTATGGGAGTCAGTACTGATACTACTACCTGCTGCGCTATTCTATCTTCAATCGTCGGTATGCCCAAAGGGCGAGTACCGCCATTGGATTTGGGTATTTCTACCAGCTTTACCGCTTTGGGAAAGTAGCACCCAGAACTCATGCGATTCCATATCTTATAAAGGTTCTTGGACATTTCTTTGTCAAATGTCTTCTGGTCAACCTTATCGATACCCGCACTGCCCTTGTTTTCCTTCACCTTGTGGTAAGCTTCCCACACCAATCGCTTGTCTATTACAAAAGGTTTTGCCTCGTTCATTGTTTCATCCTCAATTTCTTTAAGTTGGACTTTAAATTTGGCTAAGCACGCTACCCCCTTCGCTCCATCCCCATTACAGAGACTTCAACACTACTACGAGGTAGTCCGCCACAGACATGGACATCGGTACTTTCTGCCTTGCGTGTCGCGGCTCTCGGCATTTTCCCTTGGCATTCCATGCCTATTTCTCCTGTTCCTCTAAAGAGCCCATGTCAAGTTCATGCCACCTATACACCGCACACCCAGCAGACAGTAAACAGGTTTCCTCTGCCATTATCCCAAGTTACATAAAAGACCTTGGTTCTGATGTGACTTGCTAAATTTGCTAACGATGCTTCATCAATGGTTCACTTGCGTTCATCTCCTTGACACATACCTTGCCAACCTTACGGAAGGCTTTCAATTGTCGTTCACCACCCATCTGTTTCCATCAGAGCAGCACAAAGTGGTTTGCAATCAGCACCTGCATGCCGAATGCGGTGGGTCTGCCACCATCTCTTTAGAAGTTACGACAGAAGTCTATCAAATATAGCCAATATTAGACTTCATTCTGTCTCAGGACACACTTCATGTTGCAAATATACAAAAAATTCAAAAGTGGCGTCAACAAAATATACTTAGGTGTCTCTTTGCCTAGGAATGCGACAGCAATTTAAACAGAATTTACCCCCCCCAGCCCGTCCGAGAACGGCTGTTTGGGGTGTATCATAGAGGGCAGAACC
>OGNL01000102.1_pt1 | contig 40806 bp, 25 predicted proteins | sample 1573471 | NCBI WGS metagenome assembly OGNL01 (sample SAMEA2582001, study PRJEB24529) | metagenome | biome: Human gut stool | place: China | collected 2011 | reverse complement strand
GTATCAAGCGGGTTTACGAACCCGAGGCTCCGGAGGACGGTTACCGGGTGCTGGTCGATAAATTGTGGCCGCGGGGCATCCGCAAGGAGGCGCTCCGCTATGACGTGTGGGCCAAGGAGATCGCCCCGACCCCCGGGCTGCGTGCATGGTTCCATGCCGCCCCTGCAGAGCGGTGGGAGGAGTTCCGCCGCAGGTATACCGGGGAACTGCGCTCCTCGCCGGCCGTGTGCGACTTCGTCCGCCGGATCGCCGGTAAGGATACGGTCACGCTGCTGTACGCTTCGAAGAATGCGGCCGGGAACCATGCGCTGATCCTGCAGGAATACCTCGCCCGCGCCACGGCTGCGGCCGGGGTTACAAACGTCCGCTACTCGTAATGCGGGTTTCATCCTGCCCGGGCAGCGCTCGGTGGGCGGTGGTTTCCTGCCTTGTAAGCCTATGGATCCCGGGGGGCGGGCATGGCAGCTCCGTCCGGGCGACAGTTCGTGTCCGCTACGGATGAAAAAAGCACCTCGACGGTGCTTTTTCACGCGGCCCTGCCCGTGTTCCCGGAATTTTTATACCGGTCTTATTTGCGGCCGACCTCCATCCTGAATTTCGGATTAGCGGGTTCGGTATGCGAAGCCGAAACGAATTGCCACATCCGGTCGATGATCTCGGGATGCTGTGCGGCAAGGTCGTGTTCCTCGCGGGGATCGTCACTGAGGTTGAATAATTCAAAGCGGTCGTTCCCCTCCTTCACACGGCGCAGCAAACCTTTCCATTCGCCCCAGCGGACGGCTACCCAGCCTTTGCTGCCGGGGAACTCCCAATAGAGATATTCGTGCTGCGGTTGTCTGCGCCCTTCGAGGGCCGGCAGGAACGAAATGCCGTCGGTCGCGGGGGGCTCGACCCCGGCCAATTCGCAAAGGGTCGGCATCACATCGGGGAAATAACCGACATGGTCGCTCACCTGCGGGCGGAGTTTGCCGCCCCACGCCACGATGAAGGGCATCCGGATACCGCCCTCGCGCAACGACGACTTGCCCCAGCCCTTGCCGCTGCGGAACGGGTGGGCGCTGTCGAACCACTCGCTCGACGAGCAGGAGTTCGACGCCGGGCCGTTGTCGCTCGTAATGACGATTACCGTATTTTCCCAGATGCCGAGCCGTTTGAGTTCGGCGACCAGCCCGCCTATCTGGCGGTCGAAGTAGGTGATCATCGCGGCATAGGTCGCCCGCGGCCACCGCGAGGGGAAATAACCCTTGCCCTCGATGGGTTGTTCGTCGCCGAATTTAAGCACGTAGTACTGTACGTCGGCATCGGGCGCCTGCATCGGGCTGTGGGGGATCGGCGTCGTCCACATCAGGAAGAACGGCCGCTCCTTGTTGGCATTCACGAATTCGAGCACCTGGTCGTACATGGCGTCGGGGCTGTATGTGCGCTGCGTGTATTTGTCGTAGCTGCGCGGGTCGTAGGGGTCGGCCCCTGCGTCGAGCGGCGTGCCCGGCGGCAGCAGTTCGTTGTCGAGGTAGACGCGCCGGTCGTTTTGCCACAGGAAGGGCGGGTAGTAGGTGTGCGCCTGTCGCTGGCAAATGCAGCCGTAATAGGTGCCGAAGCCCATTTTATTGGGCGTACCCTCCGTCGCGGGGCCTCCGACGCCCCATTTGCCGATCATGGCCGTGGCGTATCCGGCCTGCTGCATGACCGAGCCGAGCGTCGGGGTGCCGGCTTCGAGCGGAGCCTGTCCTTCGAGCGTCGAATCGCGCAGCATTGCCTCGTGGTTCCAGACGTCGCCCCGCCATTCCATCTCGTCGTTGGCGGTAGCGGTTGCCACTTGCTTGCCTTGTGCATCTACCAGTTCCAAATCGACTTTACCACTGCCTTTCAAATCCAGATTGACAGCCAGGCTGCCGTTTTGGTAAGCTGCGTCCAAGTCGGGAGTTACACGGATATCTTGAATGCGTTTTTTGTTGCGGGCATATAGATAGCAGTCACGTCCCACGCCGCTATACCGGAAGAAATCCTGATCTTCCAGATAGGTACCGTCGCACCAGCGGAATACTTGGAAGGCGATCAGGTTTTTCTGACCCGGTTTTAAATATGGAGTCAGGTCAAATTCGGCTTCCAGTTTGCTGTCCTCGCTGTAGCCTACATAACGTCCGTTCACCCACAAATACATATTGGAGGTAACCGAACCGAAATGGGCGATAATATCTTTTCCCTTCCATGAGGCGGGAACTACAATTTCACGGCGGTAAGAACCTACATGGTTATTCTCTGTCGGCACTTCGGGAGGGTTGTTCTGGAACTGGTTACGCCAGGCATAGCCTACGTTCACATAAATAGGATCACCGTATCCGTTCAGCTCCCATACGGCGGGAACTTGCAGGTCATCCCAGCCTTTGTCGTTGAAGCCGGTTTTCCAGAAATCAGTCGGACGGGAGTCTGCATCCTTTACCCAGTTGAACTTCCAGGTTCCGTTCAAAGTCATGTAGTTAGTTGATTGTTTTTTGTCTGCTTTCTTAGCTGCATCTGCATTCTCAAAAGCAAAGTAGTTCGTGTGCATCGGCGCACGGTTTACCGCATTTATTTCCGGGTTGCGCCATTCTTGGAAGGTCTGTGCGCCTGCTGTAAGGGCGAGGACTGTGAACAGACCTGTCATAAGTTGTTTCTTCATGCTATTATTTTATTGGTTTTGTGCAAATATAGTGAAAATAATAGTTACCGATGGGACATAAATCGGGCAATATTTGTTATAATTGTGAATGATTTGTGTTCTATCCTAAAAAATTATGGCATTTCTGAGGCGTATTTGGAATAAATGGCAGAATTTACTGCATGATGAGAAATTAAAGCATAAAATATATGTGATTATTTTTGAAAGCGACACACCGATGGGAAAGTTATTCGATGTGGCGTTGATAGGGTTCATTGTCTTGAGTATTCTGGTGGTTATTGCCGAGAGTATCAAGAGTTGGGATACCGTTATCGGGCCTTATCTGCGGGTGTCGGAGTATGTTTTTACTTTCTTTTTTACGTTAGAGTATGTGTTGAGGCTTTATTGTTCTCCCCAACCGCGGAAGTATGCTCTGAGTTTTTTCGGTATAGTGGATTTGCTGGCTACCTTACCTCTATATATAGGCTGGCTTTTCGGCACGGCACGTTATCTGCTGGTGATCCGCACTTTCCGGTTGATTCGTGTGTTCCGTATCTTTAAACTTTTCAATTATCTGAATGAAGGTAATTTCTTGTTGCGTTCCTTGGTGTTCAGCAGTCGGAAGATTATTGTTTTTTTCTTGTTTGTACTGATATTGGTGACTTCGATCGGTACATTGATGTATATGATTGAGGGACAGCGGCCGGGCACTTCTTTCAATAATATTCCGAATAGTATTTATTGGGCGATAGTGACGATGACAACGGTAGGTTATGGGGATATCACTCCGGAAACTCCGCTAGGGCGCTTCCTTTCGGCCATTGTAATGTTACTGGGCTATACCATCATTGCAGTCCCCACAGGAATTGTTTCTGCGTCTATGATCCAGGAACATAGACGCAGGGTGGCCCTGAAATGTCCGCATTGTGGTAAGGACGGACATGAGGACGGGGCTGCTTATTGTAAATACTGTGGAGGAAAACTGGTAAATTGATTATGGAATGCTGTATGATAGAAAGTTATTCTATCACCCATCGCTTATCATGCGCCACCGTCTTTTTCGGATCATAAGTCATTCCTTCTTTGGTAGGGATTTTTATCACGTAAGTCCGCCCGCTGTGGTTGGACAAGGATGTTTCCCGTAACCAGGGATTCATATTCTTTAATATGGCCAGATTGATTCCTTTGCTGCGTGCGAAACGTGCCAAGTCTGCAATTCCTTTCGTCACAGTGATTTCCGTATAAGGAATAGGCGGATACAAATCCGATGCACGCAGGCGGAAACCGAAAGTAGTGGGGGCATTGAATAATTGTTTGGCGGCAAGAATGCGGTACACATACCGGGCAGTCTCTTCTACCAGTTGCAAATCCAACGAGTCGTCCACATCCTGTTTGGCCAGTTGGCTGGCAATGCGTGCCTGACCGGCATTGTAAGAGGCGGCGACAGCCACCCAGTCCTTATATTTTGCATACGCGTCTTTCAGATAGCGGCAGGCGGCACGGGTCGCTTTCTCAATATGGTAACGCTCGTCCACATTGTTGTTTACCTCCAATCCGTAATCCCGTCCCGTACCTTGCATGAATTGCCATAGTCCGGCAGCTCCGGCAGAAGAACGGGCGGTGGGATTCATATTACTTTCTATTACCATCAGGTACTTAAAATCATCAGGTATTCCGTTTTCTTTCAGTATGGGTTCTACAATGGGGAAATAGCGGTTGGCTTTTTTCAGCATTTGCAAGGAAGTACTGTGCATATAGGTGAATGCCAATAGTTCACGGTCCATACGCTCGTGGCGGTCAAAGCGGCTCAAATCAATGGTTTTGCCACAGAACTCAATACTGGCGGGAACTTCGGGACTACTGTATTTCAATGCCGTAATACCTGAATCTTCCCGTATGATAGTGGTATCTTCCTGCTCCGTTTTTGGAGTAGCGCAACTGCTGCTTACTAAGGCCGGTGATGCAACTACAATGCAAAAGGCTGCCACAGCAGCCAGATTGATGGTTATTTTTCTCATTTTTTCTTTATTCGTTTTCATTCTCTTTTTCTTTTCCGCCCCGTCCGAAGTTACGATATTCGGTAGGGGTGAAATTGGTACGCTTTTTAAATACCGAGAAAAAGTGTTCAGTAGAGGTATAATTCAATTCATAACATATCTCTTTCACTGACATGGAACTTTCAATCAACAGCTGCTTCGCTTTGCGCAGTTTCAGCTCTTGGAAATACTTGGCGGGCGCATAACCGGTGTATTCTTTGAATACTTTGCGGAACCAGGAATAACTGATTCCCAATTTCATGGCCAGTTCTTCCGGGTCTATATCCTTGTACACATTTTCGTGCATGATGATTTTGGCACTTTCTATTTTTTGTGCCGCATTGTCCACCTCATAGCGTTTGTTCTGCGAGATAGCAAGTACGGCTCCCATAATGTGTAAAACGATGCCGGACAAATATTGTTGCGCTGCGGTCTTGTCTGCTTCCGCTACTTCCAGTGCACGGGCAAAAAGACTGGCCAGTTCTTCATTGATACCGATATCCAGAATCTGGCTTTCTTTTGAGATAAAGCTGTTTTTTACCAGATTGTCTATAATCGGGCCTTCAAAACCGATGTAATATTCGTTCCATCCTGTCTTTTGCAGCGGCGCATAGGTATGCCACTGTCCGGGAAACAGGAAAAGTATCTGCCCTTTGGATATGTCGACAGACGGGGTTGTGTCGCTGGCGAAAGTTCCTCGTCCTTTAGTGATATATACCAACTGATATTCATGCAGCACACGTCCTTTCTGGGCTGTGAAATAATAGGCGTCCGGGTGGTTGCGTGGTGGATAAACGCTTCCGGCCCTGATAGCCTGGAATCCGACGGTAGTCACCGACAAGCCGAAACGCTTGTCACGCTCATTGACAATTAGGTATTTAAAATCAGCGCCTTGGTCGTTGTAATGCATGTTTCTCTGTTTTAAAATTAGGTCACACTTATCGGCAAATATACAATTTTTTATCTTAACAGCCTCTAACCTTTTTGTTCTAAGTGTTTCTGGAGGTATAATTTTAGTTTCTTATGTATGCAAATGGGGGAAATTTAGAACAAATCTTATGGAATATTTGCTTAAAATGCTTTTTTTTGCGAATATTGCATCAAATCTTAAAGTTGAATCTATGCACTTGGCACACCGTAACTGCGAATATATTCTTGGAGTAATATATCTTTTTGTTTTTCCTGTTTTGCTTTGGGCTGATAATAAGGTGAATACTTATCATTTTAAATCCATTTCCACTTCGGTGAACTTCCCTACCAATGAAGTCAGGAAGTTATTTCAGGATAGCCAGGGGTATATATGGATTTCGACCTACAATGGTCTCTTGCGTTACGATGGTTATTCTATTGTTGTATATAAACCCGATGGAGTGAATCATGGACGTTCCATTGATAGTTTTGTGAATATGGTGGCCGAAGACAAGGAGAATAATTTGTGGATAGGTACGCACAATGGATTATACGTGTTGCATAAAGAAACGGATGAGATAGAGAAAATAATCAGTCCTTTGTTACAGGTAAGCAATGTAGAAAGTATCCTTTATGCAAGTAACGGAGATTTATGGGTGGGAAGCAACAAGGGATTGTTTCGCAGAAAAGCCGGCAGCCGTACTTTCGATTGTGAAAAAAACATGGATATAAAGTCTGTTGTCGAAGACCGGAAAGGTCAAATATGGATTGGTACTTGGGAACAGGGGCTGCTGCGTTATAGTCCTCAAAAGGAATTGTATTATACTTACGACGGGATTAACCCTGGTAATTCGGCGCATGTCATATTTCAGGATGAAGCCGGGAATATTTGGATCGGTACCTGGCGGTATGGACTGGTGAAACTCATTAATCCGTATGATTCGGAACATTTCTCATTTAAAACATTCCGGAACATCAAGGGAAATTCTCATTCTCTGTTGGATAATATTATCTACGCCATTGCTCAGGATAAAAATTCCGGGAAGCTCTGGATCGGTTCACGCAGTGGGGTCAGTATTTTGGAAGATGAATCGGGAGACGGGAATTTTACCAATATTGTTCCGGGCAACCTTCAAGGAGATTTACCTTTTAATGAGGTGAACTCTCTGTTGTGCAGTAAAGACGGGCTGATGTGGCTGGGTATGTTGGGAGGAGGTGTTTGTACTGTAAATACAAATAAGTTCCGGTTTAATTATGATTCTTTGGAGGCTTTGCGTGAGCATTGCCCTACCAGCTCTGTCCGCAGTGTCTATCAGGAGGATAATGGGAATCTGTGGATGGGAATCATGGGATTCGGTCTGGTATTTTATGATATGAAACAGCATACCATTGTTCCTTACCGCTCTCATCCTGTATTGAAGAATATGGGATATACATCGACGGTCAATGATATTATTTATCGTAAAAGGACAAATGAATTGTGTTTTGCCACTTGGGATGATGGAGTGTGGTTCTATAATGTCAAAGCCGGGAAAGCACACGTGATAAATACCGTTACCAATCCGGAGCTGAGTGATATTTGTATTTATTCTTTATTGGAAGATTCGAAAGGGAATCTGTGGTTGGGGACACGTTCGGGAGTGTTTATCTTGGATACGGAATCAAGACTTCATTCTTTGAATGAACTGGTGACTTTGACAAATCAGGCATTGCCCCAAATTTCTATTTTCAAAATGGCGGAAGATCAAGATGGCTTTATCTGGATAGCGACTAGTAATGAAGGGGTATGGCGGATAGATACATCCGGAGAAACATATAAGGTTAAGTTTTATACGCCTTCGGATGGTACATTATCCACTGTCGGGGCGATGAGTGTTTGTGTGGATGGATACAACAGAGTATGGGTGGGGTCGAATGGTAACGGACTCGATTTGTATGACCGGAAGAATGATCGTTTTGTTTCAGTCTTGAATGATTATTTCCGGAATGGAGATGTTGTTTTCAGCATGCTGGAGGATGATGAGCATACTTTATGGCTTACTACCAATGCGGAAATGTATCACATTGATATACCTTTGGACGGTGCTGCACCGAAAATACATACCTATACGGTAGATGATGGTTTGCAAGACCATATGTTTAACCGGAATTCTTGCTTCAAGGGTGCGGATGGGAAACTTTTCTTCGGAGGATTCCGTGGATTGAACAGTTTTTATCCTGATAAAATAGTTCAGGATACTGCCTATTCTCCGGTAGTAATTACAGATATAAAGGTACATAATGTATCGGTACGTACCTATCCTCTTTCCGTCAGAGAGGGGATTGCTGCAAACAGAGCTATTGATTTTATTGATAAAATTGTATTAGGATACCGGGAGAATAATTTCAGTCTTGATTTTTCAATATTGAACTATATCAATCCTGAGTTGAACCGTTATTTATATCGGTTGGAGGGATATGACAAGGAATGGTTGTCCGTTGAGGCTGGACGTCGGTTTGCCTATTATAACAATCTTCCGGCAGGTACTTATACTTTTTGTGTAAAGGGAGCCAATCAGAATGGAATCTGGTCTCCGGATATGAAATGTCTGCGTATAACTATTCTTCCGCCGCCTTGGTTATCGTGGTGGGCTTATTGCCTTTATGTCTTGTTGTTCGTTTCATTGGCATGGTATACTTATCGGATTGTCAGAAACCGTATCCGGATGAAACAGGCCATAGAGATGGGGAAGATAGAACGGCAGAAAATGGAGGAAATCAATCATGCTAAATTACAGTTCTTTACCAATATCACTCATGAGTTGCTGACTCCGCTTTCTATTATATCGGCTTCGGTGGATGAACTGAAACAAGAAGTACCGGCAAGTTCGTCGGTTTGTTCTGTAATAGCTGATAATACTGTGCGGTTAATCCGGTTGATTCAGCAAATCTTAGAGTTCAGGAAAGTGGAGAATGGCAAGTTGCGGCTAAAAGTTTCGCATGGAAATGTCAGTATGTTCTTGAAAAAATCAGTGTCGGCTTTCGCTCCTTTGGTTAAAAAGCAGAAATTGTCCATACAATTTGATTTGTCTGAAGAATATTCGGGATATTTTGATGTGGATAAATTGGATAAAGTGGTGTACAATCTGCTTTCCAATGCCGCTAAATATACTCCTGAAGGAGGAACTATTGTGGTGTCGCAGGCTCATGATGAGGAAAAGAGGACTTTTAAATTGAGTGTGAACAATCCCGGCGAGTTGATTCCAAAAGAGAAATTGGATCATATGTTCGAGAGATTCTATGAAGGGGAGTATCGTAAATTCCATACCATAGGGACGGGTATCGGTTTGTCGCTGACTAAAGATTTGGTATTGTTGCATCATGGAACGATACAGGTATTTAGCGATAAGGAGGAAGGGAATACTTTTGTGGTTGAAATTCCTATAGGACGTGAGGCTTTTGCTGAAGATGAGGTAGACGAGAATACTGAAAATGTGGACTATGCTGTTTTATCGGCAGATGAAATGGAGAATGTCTCGGAGATTGATATGTTGGAAGAGAAACCGGCAGCATCGACTATTTTGTTAGTGGAGGATAATGAGGAATTATTGGCTTTGATGGTTCGTCTGTTGCATGGCAAATACCATATTCTGAAGGCCGCTAATGGAACGGAAGCTTTGGAGATCCTTGCCAAACAGGAAGTGGATTTAATTGTTTCCGATGTTATGATGCCCGAAATGGACGGTATGGAATTGTGCCGCCGGGTGAAGACTCAATTTGAGACCTGCCATATTCCATTGATTTTGTTAACGGCCAAGACTAGTGATGAAGACCATGTGGAAGGGTATGAGTCTGGGGCCGATGGTTATATCTGTAAACCGCTCCGCCTCTCTGTCTTGTTTGCCAAGATAGATAACTTGTTGAAACGGCGCAAACGTATGGGGGTGGATTTTCGTAAGCAGTTGGTCTTTGAAGCCAAAGAATTAAATTACACCTCGATGGACGAAGCTTTCATTCGGAAAGCGGTGGATTGTGTGAATGCCCATTTGAGTGATTGTGATTTTGAACATGCACAGTTTATGGCGGAGATGGGTATGGCCCGGACTACACTAGCAGATAAATTGAAACTGTTGACCGGACTTACTCCCTCTGCATTTATCAGCAATGTCCGTTTGCAAGCGGCTTGTCGGCTGATAGACGAGAAAAAGAAAATCCGTATAGCCGATTTGGCGTATGCCGTAGGTTTCAACGACCCTAAATATTTCAGTTCCTGCTTTAAGAAGAAATTCGGACTTTCTCCTACAGAGTATATGATGAAGTATGATGGCTGATTATTACCGGAAATAGGCTCTATAGGGAATAAACAGCCTTTTTCCGGTAATAATTCTCCCTGTTTCTTTTCTGTTCCTCTTACTTTTGCTGGCAAATAAAACGAATTATCTTTATTTGTTAGACCTTTAAAAAAAGTATTATGAACATGAAAACTCTGACAGAAACCAGTACATTCCGGGTACTGAGCCTATTGCTGTGTCTCTGCTTCTTCATCCCTGCGATGAATGTGAGCGCTTCCAGTCTGCAAGCAGACAAGTTTAAAGTTTCCGGTATTGTAAAAGATGCCACAGGCGAACCGGTCATCGGTGCCAGTGTGGTTGAAAAAGGAACAACCAATGGAACGGTGACTGATTTGGATGGTAATTTCAATCTCACGGTGGCTTCTAATTCTACTATTGTCATTTCTTTTATAGGATATTCCGATCAGGAATATCGTATTTCGAAAGACAATACGGTGCTGAATGTAAATCTGAAGGAAGATACGGAAATGATTGACGAAGTGGTAGTAGTCGGTTATGGCGTGCAGAAGAAGGAAAATCTGACGGGTTCTGTTGCTGCTGTAAATTTCAAGGATGTAGCTTCTATGCCGGTAGCGAATACTGCCAATATGCTTCAGGGTCGTTTGCCGGGTGTTATGTTGACCAACAATGGTGCCCAGGCCGGTCATGACAGTCCCGAAATCCGTATCCGTGGTGTAGGAACTTTTGAACACAATGATCCGATGGTCTTGATCGATGGAGTGGAAAGCTCGGTAAGCCAGATTGCGGAAATCCCTGCAGATGATATTGAAAGTGTTTCCGTATTGAAGGATGCGGCTTCGGCTTCTATTTATGGTGTACGTGCTGCCAACGGGGTTATTCTGGTGACTACCAAACGGGGCGGTGAGCAGAAACCTACCATTACATATTCCGGTAGTATCGCTTTGCAAGAAGCTACCGTGCTGCCCGATTATGTGAATTCTTATGAATGGGCGAAGATGTATAACGAATGCTGGCCTTCCAAAGCATACACGGATGAAATGTTACAAAAGTTGCAAAACGGATCAGACCCCGATCATTTTGCCAATACCGATTGGGCTAAGGAAATGTTTCGTACAGCAGCCATGCACCAACACCATTTGTCTGTGAACGGTGGTAGTAAAGCGGTACATTACATGATTTCCACTCAGTATTTCCAGCAGGATGGTATCTTGCGTGAAACGGCCAATCAACGTTTTAATTTCCGTTCCAATCTGGATGCACAATTGGGTATTGTAAAATTAGGTCTGAATCTTTCGGGAAGCCGTCAGAACATTGATGAGCCTACTACCAGTGTTACCGGTGAAGGTTTGATGCGCTACCTTACTTGGTTTACCCGTCCTACTGTTCCTGTGCGTTATTCTAACGGACATTATGGATTTTTGGATGGAAATCCCAATATTTCCCAATCCGTATTCAAAAATCCGATTGAAGCTTTGAATATGGGCTATAAAGATAACAAGCATTATCGTTTTGATGGTAAATTCTTTGGTGAAATTGATATCATAAAAGGATTGAAGTTCCGTTCAAGTCTGGCTTATAAATATTATATGAACGATGTGACTACTTTCAATCCGAAGAATAATATAAGATACGATGCTGAAGGAAATGCGCTGACCACAGTCGGTACCAATAAACTGACAGATTATCATTATCTGGAAACGACTTATATTAATGAAAATATTCTGACCTATGATTTTTCTGTAGGAAAACATTCGTTCAATCTGTTGGCAGGCCATTCTATCCAGGCTACCCGTTGGGACAAGAATGAGGCGTCCAAGCAGGGATTCGCTACCGATAATATTTATGAAATGGATGGAGGTACTATGAATGACCATGTGACCGGATCAGCGGAAGAGAGTTCCTTGCAGTCATTCTTCGGACGCTTGAATTATAATTACGGAGGCCGTTATCTGTTAGAGATGAATGTCCGTCACGATGGTTCGTCACGTATGCCCAAGGCACATCGTTATGCTACCTTCCCTTCATTTTCGGGTGCATGGATCATGACAAATGAGAAATTTATGGAGAATGTGAAGTTCCTCCACTCATTGAAATTGCGTGGTAGCTGGGGTAAATTGGGTAATCAGGAAATTGGTAACTATGCTTATGCGGCTACATTGGCGGCTAGTGGCAGTTACTATTTCGGTGATAGCAAACAGATTGGTATGAAGACTGCCAAGATACCTAATGAGAACATTAAATGGGAAACAACTACTATTACAGACTTTGGTTTTGATGCTGCTTTTTGGGGTGGAAAGATCAATGTCACTTTTGACTGGTATGAGAAAAATACCTCGGATATTTTGATGAAGCTCGCTATGCCGGGTATTTTCCTGGGATCTTTGGATGCTCCTTATCAGAATGCGGGAAAGGTTCGTAACCGGGGTTGGGAACTGGCTGCTAATTATTTCGATCAGAAAGGTGACTGGGCATGGCAGGCAGGTTTCTCGCTTTCAGGTGTGAAAAATGAGATTACTGATATGAAAGGGGTAGAAGACATTAAGGATAATACGATCAATCGTGAAGGTGAAGCCATCGGCTCTTATTATGGGCTGAAAGCCATCGGTATCTATCGTACCCAGGCAGATTTGGACCGTGTAAATGCGAACGGACAGAAGATTATGCAAAACAACCAGGAACCGCAATTAGGTGATATCATGTATGAAGATATAGACAATAATGGTAATATAAATGATGCTGACCGTACTATTATCGGAAATCCGTTCCCTAAAATGCAGTATTCTTTCAATCTGGGATTCTCTTATAAAGATTTTGATGTCAATACATTCTGGCAAGGCATTGCAGGTGTATATCGTTATAATTGGGATGAAACTACTATTTCCAACGGTGGAAACAAGACTAGCCGTTGGTTGGACAGATGGTCTGAAAGTAATCCGAATGGAAGCATGCCTCGTTTGGGAGGAACTATTAATAATAACTATTCTTCATTTTGGTTGACAAAAGGTGATTATTTGCGTCTGAAGAATTTGGAAATCGGATATACTTTCAGGCAAAGAGAGTTTTTGACCAAGTTGGGCGTTCAGAGTATCAGACTCTATTTGGCAGGAACTAATTTGCTTACTTTCACTTCCTTGGACGATTATGATCCTGAAAAACTGAGTACAGATTCCCGTAATGATGTACATCCCAATACAAGAACTTATTCATTTGGTGTTAACGTTAAATTTTAAAAGCAACAACTATGAAATCAATTAATAACTTTATAGGGCTGGCTCTGTTGTCAGGAGCTTTGCTGACTTCTTGCTCTGACAGCTTTTTGCAGAGGGACTCATTGACAGAATCTTCATCCAATACATTTTGGCAGACGCCGGATGATGCTTTGATGGCGTTGGCATCTTGTTATGATGCTTTGCAGAGCAATCAGCTTTATAATTCCGACCAATATTCATTGGGCCCTTTATATATGGATTGTATATCAGATAATGGCGGGCATTTTAATTGGAGTGGCTGGATGGAAGGTTATGATATGGCTATGGGAATTCATACCCCAAGTTCTTCTATCATTGGCAGTTATTGGAAAGATTGCTATGAAGTGATCAGCCGTTGTAATGTGCTGATTGCTAATATTGATAGAGTGGATATGGATGCTTCCCAAAAGGCGATTTATCAGGCTGAGGCAAAGACCATACGTGCATTGATGTATATAAACTTGACTATGACGTATCAGGATGTTCCTTTCCTGACCGCCCCTTTGACCATTGACGAGGCTGAATGTGAAAAGACGGACCGTGCGGCTATTGTGGCTCATGTTATGACTGATTTGCAGGATGCGGCTGAAGTACTTCCGCAAAACGCGTCTTCACGGGGTCATATCACCAAAGGAGCTGCTCTTTCCTTACTGGGGCGTGTGGCTTTGTATAATGAAAAATGGGATGACGCGATTGCTGCTTATAAGCAGGTGCAGGGTTTGGGATACTCGCTTGATCCGAGTTATGCCAAACTGTTTACTCAAAGTGGAGAAACTTCTCCTGAAATCATTTTTGCAGTCCGTTATGAAGGACCGGGTATGAGTGAAGGTGCTGCTTTTAATGCGCATTGGAATACTCCGCTGGAAGCAATGAATGGTACTATAGATTTGGCGGATGCTTATTATTGCAAAGACGGTAAACCGACTACCGATACGAAGATAGCCGAACTGAACGGTGGGGGTGGCTTGGATGTCAGCAAGCCTAATCCTGCTCATTTTGAGAATCGTGATCCGCGTTTATATAGCACTTTGTTTGTTCCCGGTATGCTTTGGAACGGTAAAGGAGGTATAGATACTTCGGCTTCAAATCCGTATGCCAATGTATATGGCGGAGCTGCCGCTTCTCTGTCTACCGTATATGTTTATAAGTATTTTGATCCTACGGATACTTCTAACTCTTGGGATAATGGACAAGACTTTTATGTGGTGCGTTATGCCGAAGTTTTATTATCTTTGGCGGAGGCGATGGTACAGAAAGGAGGCTATGTTTATAGTGATGTAACTGCTTTGGTTAATGAAGTGCGGCAACGTGCGGATGTGAACATGCCCACAGTAGAGGAAGTGGAAGGCACTTCTCTTTCTAAAGATGAATTGTTGGAAGTCATTAAGCATGAGCGTCGTGTGGAACTGGCTTTTGAAGGTTTGCGTTTGTTTGACCTTTATCGTTGGAAGGAATTGGATAAGGCGGTAGCCAATATAGAGAATGAACGCACTATGTATGGCTTGGCTTATGAAGCACGTAAGTTCAACGGTGAGAGGGATTATGTATGGCCTTTGCCGACTGCCGAACTGGATACTAACAAGAAACTGGTTCAGCACGACTTGTGGAAGTAATGTGGAGTGCAGGTTTTCATCACAGGGTACACGGACTGTCACAAAGAAGTAGGAGGCAAATAACCTTTAAATCAAAAAACTGTGTGAATTTGCGTAATCTGTGGTGAAGCCTGGTTGTTCTGACAACTTCTGGAATAAAATTGATAACTTTTTAAAAACGGAAGAGAAATGAGAAAAACAATGATCCTTCTTTTATTTTCCTTCCTGTTGGCAGCATGTTCTGATAGTCCAGTGTGCTATTATCTGGATGCTACCGGCGGTGATGATAATAATAGTGGGTTAGCCCCGGATGAAGCATGGAAAAGTCTGGAAAAGCTACGTGGTGTGAAATTACTGCCGGGCAATAAAGTTTTGTTGAAGCGCGGTGAGGTTTTTAATGGCAAACTTGAAATCACCGGACAGGGTATACCCGAAGATCGTATTTATATAGATGCTTATGGTGATGGTGAACGGAAACCTTGCATTGTGGGATATGATACTTCCTTGTATGCAGCCCGTATCTGTAATTCGGACTATATAACGATGCAGAATTTGGAAATCGTGAATACAGGCAGGCAGCCTCTGCCTTATCGTTCGGGCTTGAAGATAGAGTGTATGGATTATGGCGTATCGCAGAACATTGTTGTCAATAATGTGACTGTACGGGATGTCAATGGTTCGTTGGTAAAAGAAAAAGGCGGAGGGTGCGGTATTTATATAGTGAATGGCGGTGAAAAGAAAATTTCAACATTCAATAGGTTAACCATAGAGAACTGCCATATTTTGAGATGTACCCGTAATGCTATGATTTGGGCTGCTTATAGCGACCGGCAGAACTGGCATCCCAGCAAGCATACCGTGATACGGGGAAATTTGATAGAGGAAGTACCAGGGGATGGTATTGTACCTATCGGTTGTGACAGTACCTTGATAGAATACAATGTAATGCGTGACTGTCCTGATATGCTTCCTGACACAGAGGCGGCAGCAGGTATTTGGCCGTGGAGTTGTGATAATACTTTGGTGCAGTTTAATGAGGTAAGTGGTCATAAAGCTCCGTGGGATGCACAGGGATTTGATTCGGATTGGAATTGCCGGGGAACGGTCATTCAGTACAATTATAGTCATGATAACTATGGTGGCTTGGTATTGGTTTGCAATGACGGCACGGCCGACGCATCTTTTAATGTAGGTAACTTGGGCACTATAGTCCGTTACAATGTGAGTATAGGTGACGGAGTGCGGCCTGAACCGACTCGTGCCGGGATGTTCTCACCGGCTGTTCATCTGGCAGGTCCTGTAAAGGATAGTCGCATTACCCGTAACATTATTCATGTGAACCGTAAACCTGCGGCTGATATCGACCGTACTATGATTACTTTGGATTCATGGGGCGGATATCCGGATAGTACATTTATTAGTGGGAATATTTTTTATGCTCCCGAATCCAGCAGATTCCAGTTGACAGAATCTACACATAATTTCTTTGAAGGCAATTATTACCTTGGCCGGTTCGAGAAATTACCTGAAGATGGTAAAGCCTGCCAATCAGCTGAAATTTATCAGAAGGAAGTACTGGCAAAGGATGAAAACGGTTATCAGGGCTTGGCTTTGTTGATGGATACGGTGGAAGTGACCGGAGTAAAAGGAGTTTTTGTCAATAAGGAAGCCATTGAGAATTTCTTTAGCCGGTTAGAGAAATAAGTAAATAATAGCTGTAATTTAATGAGGGGAGCAAAACTAAAATGACCTGATCATATAGTTCGATAGGTTGTTTTAGTTTTGACATCTCCCTTTTTTATTTATGGTTCATTCTTTCTTCTTTAGATCCATTTCTCCGGAGAAAGAAATAGATTGTCTGTTTGTGGGGGTGACCTGTATGTTACTGCTGCCATTGGGATAAATGGTGATATTGTAAAGGTAATTGTCTTCCTCGTTCCGTACTTCTAGTGTGATTTTAGCATTTCCCTTTTTGCTATATGTTGAAGTATATTCTGATAAAGGAGCACTAAAATTTAATCCTTTTCCACCTCCGTAAGGAACGTTATACGCCACTCCGAAATAAGGCAGATAGGAATATACCGAATCGTTTCTTATTTCTAAAGAATAATCGGAAGTCAGGTGTTTGCTGCCTCCTTTCATAGGCATTACCCGGTCCACATTGATTTTGTATGCCTTTGCGTCAACAGCCTCGCGTACTGCTTGTTCTCTTTGTTGTTTCTTCTCTTTCTTGTTCTGAGCCGTTATAGGTATCATACTGCCTGATAGAAGGAGACTTGCCAAAAGGAATAATTTATTTGCTTTCATATCTCTCTGTAGGTTTAGTGAATCTGTCTTTGCCAAAGATAGCCAAAAAGAATACTCATTGTTCTGAAAAAAACATAAGATAATCAAACTGTCAATGAGTTAAGTACGCGATTTATCTTTTGAGTCCCGATAATAAAAAAGATGATTTGTCCCCATGCGGAGTCAAATCATCTTTAAAATCTCCCCATTAGGGGAAGACTATAAAATATTATTTGGGTAGATTAAAAGCCACACTCATTTCTTTCATCTGTTCCTGACTCATACCGTCCGGCTCAAATCCCATATTCTTGGCAGCGATGTAAATCAATGCGGATTTATTTAAAACATCGATTTGGTCGAATGCGGCCATTACGTCACGGTCAACGGCAAAAATGCCGTGTTTTTCCCACATAACGACATCATAATCGGCTAGTTCCTTGATGGTTGCATCGGCTAATTCTACAGAACTAGGCAATTGATAAGGAATCATGCCCAGGCCACGCGGACAGAATGCTTTTGTTTCAGGAATCATACTCCATAACAGGTTGGTTGCCACATCTTTTTCCATGAACTTTTTGTTGTGAGACAGGGCAATCAGTTCGATGGGGTGTGTATGCACGGATGCTTTGTAAGGAGAACCTATGCTGATGAGGTAATTGTGTACGCTCAGGTGGGAGGGAACTTCCGAAGTAGGTTGAACCGGTTTGTCGGCAATGATGACATAGCTGGCACAGTCATCCAAAATACGGATGACAGAACCGTTGTCCATAGGCCAACGCGCCAAATCCCGCATACGCATATTGGTTCCTTTGCAATAAAAATAACAGCCTTTCAAGTGAGGCAGTGTTACACCGATTTGTTTTACTTCGCTGATAGCGGGCATCTGACGGATTTCATCGTCTACATATTCGGTGATATTGACGGTGATATTACCTCCGTTACGTTCGGCCCATCCTTTTTGCCACAAATATCCGGCTACTTCGGCTACTTTATTCACCTCTTTGGCCAATTCAGGGCGATTGTCTAAGATTGATTTCATATCTTTTTTATTTGATTGTTCATAGGATATTGTTATTCATCTTTTTCATTCTGAATAACAGTATGCTACAAATATAGTAATTCTTTTAAAATAAATTAGGAAATACGAGAGAAAAGATAAGAACTACCAGTCCGGTTATCAGAACAGTGATAGTCCGGGTAGATACGCCTTTCCATTCTTTTAATAAAATACCCCATACGTTACTGAAAGTAACATTCAAAGCCATCAATATACACCATGAGAAAGCTAGCAGTACAGGACTTCCGGTCAGGAAACTTTTACCCATTTCCAAACCGAAGAATTGCATATACCACAGTACTCCTGCCAAAGCACAGAATATCAAGTTATTTCCCCATACATTGCTTTTGGCATAATCACTCATGGTTTTGTTGGCTATATTTTGTTGCAGACAGTAAACCGCATTAGTCAGGAAACCGCCTAATGTTACCAGGAAGATTACGGGAAGTCCTGCATAAAGCCCTTCTACGCCTCCTGCCAATGCAGCTTCCTTGATGGGCGTTCCGGCATCGAGTCCTAAAGCGAAACAGGCACTCATCACACCTGCCAGTAGGGCTACCAACAGTCCTTTGGTCAGAGCGAAATCTTTTACTGCCGCGCGTTTTTCTTCTTCGCTCATGTTTTTGGCGCGAAGACTGCCGGCATATCCTATAATGGCAATACCCGACAAAGTGATACATACTCCCAGTAAAAGAATAAGTCCGTTTCCTTCAAACAGGTTGGTTCCGGCAAAAATGGCGGGAAAAAGTGTGCCGAATCCGGCACAGGTGCCCAGTGCGATACTTTGTCCTAAGGCCACTCCCAGATAACGCATGGAAAGACCGAAGGTGAGACCGCCTACTCCCCATAATATACCATAAAAGATGCTCATCGGAGCACCTCCTGTTCCCCAAAGGTCAAATAAACTGCTTCCTTGAGGGATACCTAGCAACGCACCCAATAACGGGAATACCAGCCAGGCAAATACACCTTGTAGCAGCCAGAAACTTTCCCAACTCCATTCTTTCACTTTTTTTATAGGTACGTATGAACTGGATTGGCAGAAACTTCCTATGGCGATGATGATTAATCCGATAATGATTTCCATTGTTTATATTCTTTAAGGCTACAACTATGTTCCCGGTAGGGGCAGCACTTGAGGCCGCCCCTACGGAAGACAATCTTGTAGTTGGATATTGATTAGCGTTTCGAAGTGACTTCTGCTTCGTATTTCTCTACTTCTGCAATGAACTCTTCGCCTACGGGTACATTGTTCTTCAAGCAGAACATATCCCATACAGCATTCCAAGGCAAAGCTTTTTCTTCTTCGAGCAGAGCCAGACGTTGGAAGCCTTGTCCGTTTGCTTCATATTCGCGCAGTTTGGCAATCGGTTCCAATAAAGCGCGTACCATACATTTTTGAGCCGCGCGGCTGCCTATAACGTATGCACCAATGCGGTTGATGGAAGCATCGAAGTAGTCAAGTCCATAGTGTACACGATCCAAGGCGTTGCAACGAACGATTTCGCTGAATAAATCCATAGTCGGGTCGTCCATGATGGTTACATGGTCTGAGTCCCAACGTACGGGGCGGCTTACGTGCAGCATCAGTTCGGGGACATACAACAACAAGGAAGAAACTTTGTCGGCAACACTTTCTGTCGGGTGGAAATGGCCGGTATCCAAGGTAATCATTTTGTTGTTCTTGGCACCGTAGCCAATATAGAAATCATTAGAACCTACTGTATAGCTTTCCAGTCCGATACCGAATACTTTTGATTCGATACAGTCTTTCATGTTCTTATATTCTGTTGCGAAAATCTGATCCAGAGAGTCTTTCAACAAAGCACGGTATTTCATGCGGTTTACAGTGATGTCTTTGCTGCCATCGTGTACCCACAGGTTCATGATACAAGGATCGCCCTGGGCTTTACCCATCTCTTCGGCTACGGCACGACAACGTTTGGTGTGCTCAATCCAGAAGTTGCGGATACCTTCATCGGGATTTGATAAAGACAAGTCACCGCTTTTAGGATGAGAGAATGAAGTAGAGTTGAAATCCAGTTTCATGTTGTTTTCCTTACCCCATTCAATCCAGCTTTTGAAGTGTTCGGGTTCTACTTCGTCACGATCTACGACTTTTCCTTGGAAGTCGCCATAAATTTCGTGCAGATTCAAACGGTGAGTACCTGGTATATATGAAGCTGCTTTCAGAATGTCTGCACGTAGTTCGTCGATGTTGCGGGCTTTGCCGGGATAGTTACCTGTAGCCTGGATACCACCGGTCAATGAACCTGCCTGAACTTCGAAGCCGGTTACATCATCTGCTTGCCAGCAATGCAGTGACAGATGGAAATTCTGCATGGTTTCCATTACTTTTTCTGTGTCGACACCTACAGCGGCATAACGTTCTTTTGCGATCTCATACGCTTTATTAATCAATTCTTCTTTCATGATATTATTTGTTTGTTTAATGAATAAATTTCAAGGTGAATATTAAATATCTTCTCTATAATGAGCTAAATACTTCTTATATGCTTCTTCCCATTCTTCTGCTTGCTGGGGTTCAAAAGAAACGGTTTCTATGGAAGTGCTGATTAGTTGGCGCATAGCCGCGATATCGCTTACCAGCCCGTTGGCTTTTGCCTGTAACATAATGTTACCGATAGCTGTCCCTTCACTGGGACCTGCTATAACAGGTACGCCCACTGCATTGCAAGTGAACTGGTTTAACAGATTGTTTCGTGAGCCTCCACCGATAATGTGCAGCTTTTCGATGGGGAACGGGGCCATTTGTTGCAAATAGCCGAATACTTGTTTGTAGCGCAGGGCAAGACTGTCGAATATGCAACGGGTGATTTCGCCATAACTCTGTGGTACAGGTTGGTTGGTTTCTTTGCAATAATGTCCGATGGCTTGAATCATAGATGTCGGATTGGAGAAGCAGGGGGCATCGGGATTGATGAGACTGCGGAAAGCGGGAACTGTCAGAGCGGCATCTATCAGTTCTGTGTAAGAATAGTTGTTGGTTGCTTCCCATTCTTTGCGGCAACGCTCCAACAGCCACATGCCACAGATGTTTTTCAGGAACCGGGTAGTTCCTTCCACACCTCCTTCATTGGTGAAGTTCTGTTCAAAGCTTTCCTTATTTATAATGGCATCTTTCACTTCAATTCCCATCAGGCTCCACGTACCGGAACTCAGATAAGCGAATCTTTCGTTTTGTGCTGGTACGGCAGCCACGGCTGAACCTGTGTCATGACCGGCAACGGCAATGACTGGAATAGCTCCCAGACCTGTGATTTTCTGCACTTCTTCTGTCAGTACTCCGATAGGCTCTCCCGGGAAAACGAAACGGCCGAACTGTTCTTCCTTGATATCTGCTACATCCAGCAGTTCCTTTTCGAAGCGTTTGGTGCGTGGATTCAACATCTGGGAAGTAGAAGCGATGGTATATTCTGTTACCATTTTACCGGTCAGCATATAGCTTAAGGCATCCGGCATAAACAGTATTTTATCGGCTGCTTCCAAGGCCGAGCAATGATTGCGGTGGAGTGTTGACAATTGGAACAAGGAATTGAAATTCATAATTTGAATTCCAGTGATGTCATATACTCGTTCACGGGGAATATGGGTAAAATATTCTTCAGGTGCACCTGTTGTGTGAGGGTCGCGGTAGCAATAAGGATTGCGGAGTAACTCTCCGTCTTTGCCCACGAATACGAAATCCACCCCCCAAGTATCGATACCGATGGACCGGATAGGCAGATTGTCTTTGGCTACCACTTTCAGTCCCCTGATAATTTCATTGTATAAGGCGTAAATATCCCAATAACAATGTCCTCCGGTTTCTATAATATGATTAGGGAAACGAGTCAGTTCTTTCAACTCCATTTTGCCTTCTCCCAGGCAACCTAAGATGGTACGTCCACTGGTGGCACCCAGGTCTACCGCAAAGAAATAAGTGTGTTCCATGCCTTTATTTTTGATTTTAAGGAATTAATAGTGATGCAAAAATAGTTTATTCCCCGAAAGTCGTCCTTGTTTTTTTGATATTATAACTGTTGGATTTGGTTGTACCTGCCGTAAAACATAATATTACCGTCTTTTTAAGAAGATCGCATTGAAAAGAAGAATTTGGTGTGATTTTGGTTTACTCTTGGGATGATGGATAAGAGCTTTATTGAAAATATGCATAAAGTCGCAAAAATATTCTCTTTTTTGTATCTATATTCCCGAATATTCTGTAATTTTGCAGCCGAATCAGAATAATTATGCAGTATGAAGAGCAAGAATAGCAGACTTGATGCCATTAAGATTATTATTTCGAGCAAGGAAGTAGGTAGCCAGGAAGAGTTGTTGCAGGAATTGGCGAAAGAAGGATTCCGATTGACCCAAGCTACTTTGTCTCGTGACTTGAAGCAGTTGAAAGTGGCGAAAGCAGCCAGTATGAACGGAAATTATGTATATGTATTGCCAAACAATACCATGTACAAACGTATGACTGAGCAACATTCGGCCAGTGAGATGTTGATGCATAATGGATTTATTTCCATTGAATTTTCGGCTAATCTGGCAGTAATCAAGACTCGTCCCGGATATGCTAGTAGTTTGGCTTATGATATTGATAACCGGAACTTTGATGAAATATTGGGAACTATTGCTGGTGATGATACTATTATGCTTGTCATTCGTGAAGGCTGCACAAGAGCGGGAGTGAAGAATGCGCTTTCATTGATTATACCGAATATACAATAAAATAATATAGATAAAAAAGGAAATGGATGCTAAACAAGTGGATGTGATGGTGGCAGATGCCTCACATGAAGTTTACGTTGATAAAATTTTAGATACTATTAGAGAGGCGGCTAAGGTACGCGGAACAGGCATTGCAGAACGCACACATGAATATGTGACTACAAAGATGAAAGAAGGAAAGGCGATTATTGCCTTATGTGGAGAGGATTTTGCAGGATTTACCTATATTGAGTCATGGGGAAACAAGCAATATGTAGCAACTTCGGGATTGATTGTGCATCCCAATTATCGTGGGATGGGCTTGGCCAAGCGTATAAAGGCGGCTTCGTTCCGATTGGCACGTCTGCGATGGCCTAAAGCGAAGATATTCAGTCTGACCAGTGGTGCGGCGGTAATGAAAATGAATACAGAACTGGGATATGTTCCTGTAACTTTCAATGAACTGACTGATGATGAGGCCTTTTGGAAAGGTTGTGAAGGCTGTATCAATCACGATATATTAGTGGCAAAGAACCGTAAGTTCTGTATTTGTACAGCCATGCTTTACGATCCGGCTTTGCACGAAGAAGACACTATTTAATAAATTAAAAATTAAGAATTAAAAATTAAAAGATGGCTGCGCGTTCATGTACTTATTTCTCAGTTTTCAATTTTTAATTCTCAATTAAAATAATATCATTATGGAAGAAAAGAAGAAAAAAGTAGTAGTAGCATTCAGCGGGGGGCTTGATACCTCTTTCACTGTAATGTATCTGGCTAAGGAAAAAGGGTATGAAGTGTATGCTGCTTGTGCAAACACGGGTGGTTTCAGTGAGGAGCAGCTGAAGCAGAACGAAGAGAACGCTTACAAACTGGGTGCTGTGAAGTATGTGACATTGGATGTGACCCGGGAATACTATGAGAAGAGCTTGAAATATATGGTATTCGGTAATGTGCTCCGTAATGGTACTTATCCTATTTCTGTAAGTTCTGAACGTATCTTCCAAGGGTTGGCCATAGCACGTTATGCTAATGAAATAGGTGCGGATGCTATCGCACACGGCTCGACTGGTGCGGGTAATGACCAGATTCGTTTCGATATGACTTTTCTGGTATTGGCTCCGGGGGTTGAGATCATCACATTGACCCGTGACATGGCATTAAGCCGTCAGCAGGAAATTGATTATTTGAATGAACATGGTTTTGCCGCTGACTTTACAAAATTGAAATATTCTTATAATGTAGGTCTTTGGGGAACTTCTATCTGCGGTGGGGAAATATTGGACTCTGCGCAGGGTTTGCCCGAAAGTGCTTATTTGAAACAGGTGACCAAGGAAGGAAGCGAACAGCTTCGTCTTACATTTGAAAAAGGTGAGCTGAAGGCTGTTAATGACGAGAAGTTTGATGATCCTATCAAGGCTATTCAGAAAGTGGAAGAGATCGGTGCACCCTACGGTATCGGCCGTGACATGCACGTTGGGGATACCATTATCGGTATCAAAGGGCGTGTAGGATTCGAGGCTGCTGCTCCTATGCTGATTATCGGAGCCCATCGTTTCCTTGAAAAATATACGTTGAGCAAGTGGCAGCAATACTGGAAAGACCAGGTTGCCAACTGGTATGGAATGTTCTTGCATGAAAGTCAGTATCTGGAACCGGTAATGCGCGATATTGAGGCAATGTTGCAGGAATCTCAGCGTAATGTAAACGGTACAGCTATCTTGGAACTCCGTCCGCTTTCATTCTCTACTGTGGGTGTTGAATCGAAAGACGACCTGGTGAAGACCAAATTCGGTGAATATGGTGAAATGCAGAAGGGATGGACAGCAGAAGATGCCAAAGGCTTTATCAAAGTGACTTCTACACCTTTGCGTGTTTATTATAATAACCACAAGGACGAAGAAATTTAATAAGTATGATTAAAGCAGGAATTATCGGTGGGGCAGGTTATACGGCGGGCGAATTGATTCGTCTGCTGATTAATCACCCTGATGTAGACATAAAGTTTATAAACAGCAGCAGTAACGCCGGCAATAAGATTACCGACGTACATGAGGGACTCTATGGTGAAACGGATTTGGTTTTTACCGACGAACTTCCTTTGGATGAGATTGATGTATTGTTCTTCTGTACGGCTCATGGAGATACAAAGAAGTTTATGGATAGTCACAATGTACCCGAGGATTTGAAAATCATAGACCTCAGTATGGACTACCGTATCAAGAGTGATGACCATGACTTCATCTATGGTTTGCCGGAACTGAACCGTCGTGCTATCTGCCATAGCAAGCACGTGGCCAATCCGGGATGTTTTGCCACTTGTATTCAATTGGGTTTATTGCCGTTAGCCAAACATCTGTTACTGAACGAGGATGTAATGGTAAATGCCATTACCGGAAGTACAGGGGCAGGGGTGAAACCGGGTGCTACCAGCCATTTCAGCTGGCGTAATAATAATATGAGCATCTATAAACCGTTTTCTCATCAGCATGTTCCCGAAATCAAGCAATCATTGAAACAGTTGCAAAACAGCTTTAATGCTGAAATAGATTTTATTCCTTACCGGGGTGATTTCCCGCGTGGTATCTTTGCTACTCTGGTAGTCAAATGCAAGGTGGAACTGGAAGAACTGGTGAAGATGTATCAAGACTATTATGCCGAGGATTCTTTCGTTCATATTGTAGACAAAAATATAGATTTGAAGCAGGTGGTGAACACCAACAAGTGTTTGATTCATTTGGAGAAGCATGGCGATAAACTGCTGGTTATCTCTTGCATTGACAACTTGTTGAAGGGGGCAAGCGGACAAGCGGTCCATAATATGAATCTCATGTTCAATCTGGAAGAAACCGTAGGGCTGAGGTTGAAACCGTCTGCTTTTTAATAAAGAAGAGTTTATGAAATTATTTGATGTATATCCTCTTTTTGACATAAACATTGTCAAGGGAAAAGGTTGTCATGTATGGGATGATCAAGGTACGGAATACCTTGATTTGTATGGTGGTCATGCGGTTATTTCTATCGGTCACGCACATCCGTATTATGTGGAAATGATAAGCAACCAGGTTGCACAGTTGGGATTTTATTCCAATTCGGTGGTTAACAAGCTACAACAGGAAGTGGCAGACCGTTTAGGGAAACTTTCGGGTTATGATGATTATCAATTGTTTTTGATAAACAGTGGGGCCGAAGCTAATGAAAATGCGTTGAAACTGGCTTCTTTTTACAATGGTCGCAAACGTGTGCTTTCTTTTTGCAAAGCATTTCATGGACGTACTTCACTGGCAGTGGAGGTAACCCACAATCCGAAAATTATAGCCCCAATCAATGACAATGGGCATGTGACTTATCTGCCTTTGAACGATATAGAAGCAGCTAAAGCGGAATTGGCAAAAGGAGATGTCTGTGCGGTGATTATTGAAGGTATTCAAGGAGTAGGCGGTATTCAGGTTCCGGAAGTGAAATTCTTGAAAGAACTGAGTAAGGCTTGCGAAGAAGTGGATGCAGTACTTGTTTTGGATGAAATACAATCCGGCTACGGGCGTAGCGGTAAATTTTTTGCTCACCAACATGCAGGTATCCGTCCCGATATGATTACGGTTGCAAAGGGGATTGGCAATGGCTTTCCGATGGCTGGTGTCCTGATCAGTCCGAAATTCAAACCCGTATATGGACAATTGGGAACCACTTTTGGTGGTAACCACCTGGCTTGTGCTGCTGCTATCGCGGTGCTGGATGTTATGAAAGGTGAGAACCTGGTAGAGAATGCTGCCAAGGTAGGTGCTCATCTGCTGAAAGAATTGAAACAATTCCCACAGATTAAAGAGGTGCGTGGCGAAGGTTTGATGATCGGTATGGAATTTGACGAACCGATTAAGGAACTGCGTCAGCGTCTGCTGTTCGAACAGAAAGTATTTACCGGAGTCAGTGGTACGAATGTAATCCGTCTGCTCCCGCCTTTGTGTCTGACTATGGCTGAGGCTGATGAATTTATTGGACGCTTTCGTAAAGTGTTGGTATAAGCTGGAGATTCAAGAGGGATAATAATCAGCGAAAGAAAATAAGGTCTCGTCAGGAAACATTTCGGTTCCGGCGAGACTTTTTGATTTCATCTTCTTCAAAGTAATTTTATTTTTAGCTTTTCATAATACGTTCTTCTCCTTTTTTCCCTTATCTTTGTAGCTATAGACTTAATCTTTAATAATATGAAAGTAGCAATTATTGGTGCGGGAAATATGGGAGGGGCCATTGCTCGCGGCCTTGCCCAAGGCACTATCATTCCAGCGAGTGATGTAACAGTAGCCGATCCGTTCAGCGGAAGTCTGGAAACTCTACAGGCGGATTATCCGGAGATTAATGTGACAACGGAAAATCCGAAAGCGATAAAGGATGCCGATATCGTTATTCTGGCTGTAAAGCCGTGGTTGATAGACCAAGTGTTGAGTGTGGTTCATTTGACTCCCCGGCAAGTATTGGTTTCTATTGCAGGTGGTGTAACTTTCGAACAGCTGGTAAAGAGTGTAGGTCCGGAACAGACCATATTCCGTTTGATTCCCAATACTGCTATTTCTCAGTTGGAAAGTATGACTTTGATATCCAGTCGTAACGCCAGTAAGGAACAAGAACAACTGATGCTGGATATCTTTAATGAATTAGGATTGGCTATGCTTATTCCTGAAAGTCAGATGGCTGCTACTACGGCTTTGACTTCATGTGGTATCGCATATGTCTTGAAATATATTCAGGCAGCTATGCAGGCAGGTATTGAATTGGGGATTTATCCGAAAGATGCACAGAAAATGGTTGCCCAGTCTGTGAAAGGAGCCGCTTCCTTGATATTGAATAATGATACTCATCCCAGTGTGGAAATAGATAAGGTGTGTACGCCCGGTGGTATGACTATCAAGGGGATTAATGAATTGGATCACGAAGGGTTTGACTCAGCGATCATTAAAGCAATGAAGGCTTGTCTGAAATAGAAGCAACCTCATGGAAATGACGTGGATAACACGGTTCTCGTTTTTGTGTATTGTGTTATCTACGTTTTTATAGAAGGTACTTTTGCAGGTTTAGTATAAAAATATGTTCACTTTTTTGTTTCCGATTTCATATTTCATGTTATCTTTGCTATACAAGATCAGATCTAATGTGAAAGAGAAATATGATAAACACAGAATTGTTCAAAGAAGTGTCACCTTTGTCGGCCAAGGATTGCTTTATTTTGATAGAGCGTCAGAAATCGAATTTTAATTTTCCTATACATATACATCCCGAATATGAACTGAACTATATTGAGAATGCAAAAGGCGCACAACGCATTGTGGGAGACTCCATAGAAGAAATAGAAGAAGAGGAACTGGTGCTGGTCACCAATCCTCAATTGGAACATGCTTGGAGGGATTATAACAACAAGCCGCAGAATATCCATGAAATAACCATTCAGTTTCATTCCGATCTGCTTTCCGACCAGATTCTGAACAGGAACCAGATGATCAGCATTCGGGAACTTTTCCACCGTGCCCGTAAAGGAATCGTGTTCAGCAGGGAGACTATCGCAAAAGTCCGCCCGTTGTTGAAAACGCTGTCTTGCGAGAACGATAGTTTCTATTCCTTGATAAAACTGCTTGTTATTCTTCATGAATTATCATTGGACAAAGGGATGCGTGAGCTGTCAACCGGGCAGTTTGCCATTAACTCTGTTTCCAAAGAGCATACTAACGAGAAGTTGAACAAGGTGCTGGATTATGTTCATTTTCATTTTTCGGAAGTGATCCGTCTTGCAGATGTGGCTAAAATGGTAAATATGAGCGAGGCCTCATTCTGTCGTTTTATCAAACAGCATACTTCCAAAAGTTTTATCGATTTCCTTACTGATATCCGCTTGGGGGCCGCTTCACGTGCTTTGGTTGATTCTTCCTTGTCAATAGCTGAAATAGGATATGATTGTGGCTTTAATAATCTATCCAATTTCAACCGTATCTTTAAAAAGAAAAAAGGAGTGACTCCTAAAGAGTTCCGTGATAATTATCGTAAGAACAAGACTATCATTTAAAAGGTTCGGCCGGAACTTTCTCATGGACTTGCCTGATTTTGACAGCACTAAAAGAAAGCGGATTTTCTGAAAGTTCGGGGATGTTGTAGGATTTGAATGCCTGGAAATAATGTTCCGTGTCTTTTTGCGGTACTACGAACGGCTTGTAAGTTGTTTTTTCTTTATTCGGATAGCCAGAACAAGGCTTCTCATATTGACGGTCTCTATTTTGATAAAATATCATAAGTATATGTTCGGATAGTATTGGTTTGTCTGTCGGTAAATTTCCATCTTTGCCTTTGGGTTACAACCTGGTAAAACTTTGAATACTAACCTTAAAAAAGACAAGTGTCATGAAAAAGCTATCTTACCTTTTTGCCGTGGCGGCTTCCGCCGCTTGCCTCTGTGCCTGTACCGATGTTACCGATGTTCTTCCGGCAGAACAAATCCCGGCCGATGCACGTAGTACCTTGGGGGCCGACGTAGTTCTTCAGTGGAACAACGAAGAACAAACCATCGATGGTTTTGGTGTGGCGCAGGCCGGCTGGTCCGACTATCTTTATGCCCACCGCAAGCGTCAGGAGATTATGGATGTGATGTTCGGACAGGACGGGCTTCGCCTCAGTATCCTCAGGGGCGAGGTATTCCCCCATTACGATGAAACCACGTTTAATATGGACGAGGATATCAATCTGTCTTTGGACGATCCTTTTTTCGATATTGATTTCAACCGTGATGAGAATCGTGTTGCCGAAGGCATCGCACAGCGCAACGGACAGTTGTGGATCATGAAAAAAGCGAAGCAGGAATACGGTGTGGACAAACTCATCTTTTCCGTTTGGTCTGCTCCGGCTTATATGAAAAGCAACGGCAGTACCTCGCAAGGTTTTTTGAAACGCCGCAGCTACCAGGCCTTTGCCGACTATCTTTCCAATTTCTGTGATGCCTACACAGCGGCAGGTCTGCCTGTCTATGCCATCTCTCCGGCCAACGAGCCCGAGTATGCGGCAAGCTGGAACTCATGCCTCTGGCTTCCCGGTACCACTACGCTGGGACCGTTCATTGTGAATAACTTAGGTCCCAAGTTGCGACAGACCCATCCCGAAACCCGGATTATCTTTGGCGAGAATGCCCAGTGGTCTGCCATTCTGGGCTTTATCATGGGCAGTAAAAATTATGTGCGCGACATTCTGAACCTGAATCCTAAAATCACCAACTTTCCCGTCATTGCCGCCGGACACGGCTATGTGGATCCTGTGACCGGGAAAGATCCTGCCATTGAACCGTTCAGCAAAGCCGAATCGAAGGGAATTCCCGTGTGGTTGACCGAAATCAGCGATCCTACGGAAAGTTATGATGCTACCATGACCAGTGGCTTGAAATGGGCGAAGAAGTTCCATCGTTTCTTGTGTGAGGCCAATACCGGCGCTATTGTGTGGTGGGCAGGTGCTATACCGGATGGCGGAACCACCGAGGGGCTGATTAACATTGAAAAGAACCGCGTGGACTATGAAGTGACCAAGCGTTGCGAGGTGTTCGGCAACTTCTCCCGTTACATCCCTGTAGGAAGCAAGCGCATCTCGGCGCAATATGATTTCGAACAAGGCTATATGGTGTCTGGCTATAAATATGGTGACAACGGTTACACGGTTGTAGCCATCAACCCTGCGGATCATGAAGTAGTTATTTCGTTGGCTCTTGAAAGCGCTCAGGTTTCCGGTGCTTTGCAAGGCTATGTCACCGATGACACCCGTAAATGGGAGCTGGTGGAAGCTGTTCAACCTGCCGATGGTGTCTATACCTTGACATTGCCGGCCCGTAGCGTGGTTTCCTATACCGGAACTGTGTTGAGTAGTTCGTCTTTGTAACGTTGATTCTGTTTTTATTTCTACGCTGCAATAGTTTTTTGTTCCGTCATTGTATTGCGCTGATAAACAGTAATATGCGGTGACGGAATTTCCTGTATCCCCACGAAGTACTTTTTCGTTTTTTCCTTGCAGAAGCCGGTTCGTCGGATATCGGTTTCCATGTCGGGTACGTAATCTTGATATATGTACGGCAGTATCCGTGCAAGGGGATGGGAGTTTCCATGCAAGAAGACTGCATCATTTGTTGCACCACTCGGCTGAACGTGCCTTTTCACTCAAGTGAAGTGCCGTTGCCACCTGTGTGAAACGGTTGCTTCACCAAGGTGAAGCAATAAAGTCATAAGACTGTTTTCACGGTTGCATCCTGTTGATAAAATACATCTATTGAAGTTTTGTCATTTTGTGTGTGGCGGTTGTTGTGTTGTACATTGATGAACGATACCGCCGCTTACCTACCGGTTGAGAGCCTTTATGGATGTTTTTTCACAGTAATTGGTTGATAATTAGAAGAATACTGTGTAGGAAAAATTTTATATTTCACGTTCAATTCAGATGTGTTTTCCATTGTCTTGAAGAATTTTTTTTTGATATTGATAAGATTTCATTGTTTAATGCTTGAATTGTATTTGTTCCTGCTTGCTTGAATTGCCATCTTTGCAATGTTAATTTTTAATTCAAATAACTATGAAAACAAAGACATTCTTAATTTCAGCTGCTATTCTTCCATCCATGGGGCATTACCGTTGTTTGCGAAAGCAATAACGTGTTGGAAATCTATTTTTAGTTAATTTTACAGCAATATTTTTTAATTAAACTCTAATACATTATTTATGAAACAAATTGCATTTACATGGTTGCTGTGCATACTTAGTATATGTGCCTATGCTCAGCAAATTACTGTTACCGGAACAGTGACGGATGCGGAGAATAATCCGTTGATTGGTGCGGCTGTTGTTGTAGTAGGAACTACGGATGGCGTGATTACCGATTTTGATGGCAAATATACCATTAAGGCCGCTTCCGGTCAGTCTTTGAAATTCTCTTATGTAGGTTATCAGGAGCAAACTGTTAAGGTTGATGGCCGCAGTGTGATTAATGTGAAATTGTCGGAAGGTGAATTGTTGGACGAGGTGGTGGTTATCGGTTACGGTACAGTGAAGAAAAGCCATTTGACAGGTGCGGTCGCTTCTGTTTCCGGTAAAGAGTTACAGGCAAATGTTGCACGTAGTGCTTCAGCTGCTTTGCAAGGAAGAGTTGCCGGTGTTACTGTGTCGGCTGCCAACGGTCAGCCGGGGGAAGGCTTGAATATTAATGTCCGTGGTATCAGTTCATTGAGTGCCACCAGTCCGCTTTATGTGATTGACGGTGTGTATGGTGATATCAATATGGTTGATCCCGCTGACATTCAGTCTATTGAAGTGTTGAAAGATGCTTCGGCTGCTGCTATTTATGGTTCTCGTGCTGCTAATGGTGTTGTATTGGTCACTACTAAAGGCGGTCGTTTGGAAACTCCTGCCCGTGTAACAGTGGATGCCTATACAGGCGTTCAGATGGTTGCCAAATACATTGATGTAATGGATGGTAATCAGCTTCGCGATTTGGCAAAGGCTACCGGTTATAGTTCGGCAGAAGGGTTGCTGAATTGGAATGGAGGTGCTGGAACAGACTGGCAGAAAGAACTTTATAACTCGGCTATGGTGAGCAAGGTTAGCTTGAATGTATCTGGAGGAAACAAGACTTCGACCTATAATCTGTCGGGAAGCTATCTTAACCAGGATGGTATTGTGAATACTACCGGTTATGAGGCATGGAACATTCGTGCTAAGAATACTTTTTCTTTTTTCAATAATCATTTGCGTATGGGGACTACGTTGATGATGAAATTCTATAAAAAGAAGTACGAAGATGTTTCATATACCTCCGCTCTGACAGCTGTGCCTATGTGGAATGTATATGGTGAAGATGGCACTTGGGGTGTCGCTCCGGAATGGACCAGAGGAGATAATCCTGTAGGTTGGACAGAAGCCTATGATTACCAAAGACATGGGATAGACATTTTATTGAATGGCTATGCCGAAGTGGATTTGTTCTTGAAAGGATTGAAATATAAATTCAATGTAGGTATAAACAAATATACAAGACGTAATTATGCCTATAGTTCTCCTTATTATTTCAGTTCTACTTCACAAAAGAATGAAGCGGAATTGTCGGAAAGTACAGACTGGGAGAACGATTGGTTGATTGAAAATACAATCAATTATGATAATACGTTTGGCAATCATACGGTTTCTGCTTTGGTGGGTTATTCTGCCCAGCGTAACAATGCGCGTGGTTTTGGTGCAGGACGTAAGGGTTTCCCGGAAGGTTTCTCTGTGATTGACGCCGGTTCGGTTTCTTCACAAAATACATCGGGTAGCGCGTGGGCCAATACAATGATTTCTATGTTTGGGCGTGTGATGTATTCGTATGCCGATCGTTATATGCTGTCTGCTTCTGTTCGTCGGGACGGTTCTTCCAAATTTGCAGATGGAAACCGCTGGGGCACATTCCCGTCTGTATCTTTGGGTTGGAATGTGATGAATGAAGATTTCTTTGAAAATATCAAGGAAACCATGAATGAATTGAAAATTCGTGCCAGTTATGGTGTACTGGGTAATTTGAGCGGCATTGGCAATTATGCTACCCAGTCTGTTGTTTATAAAGGTATGAATAACATGATGGGCACAGAACTTTGGGAAGGTGCCATTACCGGTAAGGAATGGACTTCACCCATGAATGTGACTTGGGAAAAGACGAAGACTTTGAACTTGGGTTTGGATTTTGCTTTCTTGAACAATAAGTTCAGTGTCAGTGCTGATTATTTTATTCAGAAAACAGAAGATATGTTGTTGTCTATGCCGCAGTCTTTGAGTTTTGGCTTGAGTGGGAATCCTACAGTAAATGCAGGTACAGTAGAAAACAAAGGATTTGAAATTTCATTGAATCACCGTAATAATGTAGGCGATTTGTATTATCATGTAGGTGTCAATGCCACCTTTATCAAGAATGAACTGACGGAAGTAAACGGAAGTCGTGATGAATGGCAGGGATTCAATCCTCATGCCAAAGGAACGATTACTTATGCCAAGACCGGTCATTCCATAGGTTATTTCAATTTGATAAAGACGGATGGTGTATTCCAAAGCCAACAAGAAATTGATGCGTATGTGGATAAGAACGGTAATAAGATCCAGCCTAATGCACAACCGGGTGACTTGCGTTTCGTGGATTATAACGGAGATGGTAAGATTGACAATAATGACCGTCAGGATGTAGGCTCTGCTTTCCCGAAAGTTAACTTGGGTGTAAGTCTGGGTGCTGAATGGAAAGGTTTGGATTTGAATATGTTCTTTGACGGAAACTTTGGCAACAAGATTTACAATGCCCAGTATTATAGTACGGTTTATAATGAATCAACGGGAAACCAATATGCAGAACGCATGAACAGCTGGACTGAAAACAATCATTCTGACATTCCTCGCTGTTTGTTTGGTACTAGCGATCCTAATGGTACAAACTGGGGCTATACGGACCGTTGGTTGGAAAATGGTTCATTCTTGCGCTTGAAGACTTTGGAATTAGGTTATACGTTGCCCAAAGTATGGGTATCTAAAGCCGGTTTGCAGAATGTGCGTGTTTATACGGCTATGGAAAACCTTTTCACTATAACCGATTATAAAGGTTATACTCCTGACTTGGGTATGGTAGATGCCGATGGTGCCGGTACATCAGGTGGTTCGGGTGTAATGACCCGTGGTTGTGATGACGGTCGTTATCCGATGGCACGTACTATCACCTTTGGTTTACAAGTAAATTTCTAATTAGGAATAAGTAATATTTGCAGAATATGAAAAAGAATTTTATAAAATACATAGCTGCATTGGCTGTAGCTCCAATGTTGTTGTCTTCTTGTAGTGATGACTTTCTGAATGAGATTGATCCTAACCGTCAGACTCCGACCACTTTCTGGACATCCGAGGATAATGTGATGAAAGGCTTGTCCGCAGTTTATAATCCTTTCCGCCGTATGACCAGTGGATATTATGGTGGGTTGGAAGGTATCATGCATCTTCAGATGCGCGGTGACGACCTTTACCCCACTCGCGGAGAAGAACCTTATATTTGGGAATATTTGTCGTTTGTCAACACAACGAATACAAAGGATTTGAGCTGGGGAAACATCTATGAAGGCATTCAGATGGCGAACGAATTCATATATCGTGCGGCTACGGTTGATATGGACGAAACCAAACGTGAGCAAATGATAGGTGAGGCTTATTTCTTACGTGGATTCTGGTACTTCCGTTTGCGTACTGATTATCGTGATGCGGTTATCCGTACTCTCCCGCAGGATGCAGATCCGGAAACTCATGGACTGTCTAGCGGTGATGAAGTGCTGGAACAGGCTATTTCAGACTTTAAGGAAGCCAAGTCTCGTTTGCCTAAGCTTCGTTCAAGCGATGAGAACGGTCGTGTAACTCAAGGTGCGGCTATTGCCATGTTGGGTAAAGCTTATATCTGGAAAGGGGATTATCAGGCCGCTAAGGATGAGTTTGAAATTATAATGAATGGTTATGGTTACGATTTGACTCAAAAGTATGAGGACAACTTCCGTGACGATACGGAATTTAATGCTGAATCTATTTGGGAAATCAATTATGATGCCAAAGGTAATTCGGGTGACTCTTGGGGCAATGGCACTAGTGACGACTCGTTTATGGGAAACAACCTTGCTCATTATTTTGGCCCGACACTGAAAGGTGAGAATATTGGCGGTGGTTGGTATAAGATGCAGCCTTCTCCCTATTTGATAAAAGAATTCATTTCCGAACAGCGTCCGGAAGGATCTGATTCCAAATGGGATAAGCGTTTGTACACTACGTGCTTCTTTAAATATTCTGATTTCGGTGATGTGAAGCCGGATGAAAAATTCTATGGTGGTAAAGTGGAATTTGATGATATGTTTAAATGGACGGTACTGCCCGAAGGCGATGGCAAATATGGTATTGCCAAGCAAGGATATGCTCCTGCTTATCCGGTTATCGAGGGTGTTCAAGGGCGTTTCATGATGAAGAAGTTTGCAGCTTGGTGGGTTCCCACAGGATGTACGATGTATTCTAACGATGCCGGACGTATCAACAATTTACGTATTATGCGCTTTGCAGAAGTTTTGTTGCTCCACGCTGAGGCTTGTCTGGAAACCAATGATGAAAGCGGAGCAATGAAAGATATTAACCGGATTCGTGTACGTGCCGGGCTGCCGGAGAAAAACTTGAGTGGAAAAGATGCTATAATGACAGAACTCCAGAAACAGAAATTGCTGGAATTTGCCGGAGAGAATATACGTTGGGATGATATGGTTCGTTGGTACGGAAATGATCCTGCTAAGTTGAAAGCTATCATGCACGAACGCAAGACCGATTCTCAACATTATGAATTGCTTTACGAAGAAAATGAAAGTGGTGAAAAGGAATTGGTAGGATATAAACCGACAGACCGCATTTCGGATACACAAGGATTTGACCATTTTGAAGCTAAATTCTTGTACTTCCCGATACCTCAGGCAGAGGTGGACGCTAATTTGAATTTGGAGCAAAAGCCGGAATGGAGATGATTGTATTGAACTGATAATTAAAAAGTATGAGAGGTGTGTCAAAACGTGGATAATGCCATCGTTTAGTTCGCAGGGGCGAGGTCCGCTCGCCCGAAAACAGTTTGCTTTGTGTCTTCGGGCAGGTAAACCCTTCCCCTACAACTGACGATGGGATAGGCCCGGTTTAGTTTTGACACACTCCCATAAAAACAATGAAGCCAAATGAAAAGGAAAGGATATTATTTATGCTCTTTGTTGGTTATGATATTTGTATTTTTGTCATGTCGTGATGAAGAACAGGATTGTACCCAAGCTATGCAGGATATACAAAACCAGTTGAAGGAAAATGATTTATTGAAATCTGTTTCTCAAGAACGTGAACAATGTGTTTTGTTATTCGAGTCCAATAAGATAATTTTTCCGCAAGAGTTAATCCAAAGTGTAGATGTGGATGCGGAAAACTGGAAAACGACTTTGACATTTGCCAATGGAAGCACTTATGTTATACCTACCTTAGGTACTTCGATTGACAACTTGATATTGAGTTCTACAGTCAATCCTTCCGGTTGCAATCCATTATCGGCCAGTGTAGTTGTAAAATTACCTGTATTGGGACGCATTAAACTGATTGTACACAGCAAACCGGGAAAGCATACGCCTGACGTGGAATATACATTTAAAGATGTAGGATTAAAACAGAATATTCCGGTATTGGGACTTTATCCCAATTATAATAACCAGATCACTTTAATTTATACGGATTTGCAAGGAAATGAACGTGCTCGGTCCAATCTAAAGCTTCAGACGAAAACATTGGAAAGCAGAAGGCTGCCTAAGGAAATCAGAGTGGTAAAGGCTCAATATGACCGAATGGAGCCAGGCATGAATTTGGTAAACTCCCCCGGACAGGATGAAACAGACACTTCTATCCCTTATATGATAGATGCAGACGGAGAAATCCGTTGGATTCTTGATTGGGAGAAGTCGGATGAACATCGATATATCGGAATCGGGTGCGGATTGATCCGGATGCAGAACGGACATTATATGACCGGTGACGGAAACCATCATCGGATGGTGGAGGTGGATATGATGGGAAGTACAATTCATAATTGGGATATGCTGGAAAGGGGATACACTATGCATCATGCCATATCTCAAGATAAGCAAGGCAATATATTAGCGACTGTGAGCAAGACTTCCGCTAAAATCGCCAATGGGAAAGATGTACGGATAAATGATTTTATTATTATGATGGATCCCGAAAAAGGGGAGATATTGCAAGAATGGGATTTGGTGCACATGTTGGATTCGGCTCGCTATGGAATGACCGATTATGATCTAACCTCAGACCCTTTTGCACAAAGTGCCAGTAATTGGGCGCATAATAATGGTATAGTAGAGTGGGGAGATGATTATCTGGCTACAGCTCGTTATCAAGGAATCTTTAAGTTTAATAAAGCTGGAGGTATTGAGTGGATTATATCGCCTCATGGGTATTGGAGAGATAAATACTTGAAATTATTATTGAATCCTCTTCATGCCGACGGGACTCCTATTACTGATCCTGAGGTGATAGCCGGAACGAAGAATTGTGATGATTTTGAATGGCCTTGGGGATGTCATACAGCTGTCCCATTACCTAATGGACACATTCTTTATTTCAATAATGGTTATGGGCGTAACTTCAAACTGGATTTTACAGACAGGAAAAATATTTATACTTGCGGCATAGAATATGAAGTGGATGAAGTGAACCGTACGGTTCGCCAAGTTTGGCAGTATGGAAAAGAGCGTGGTGCCGCGTATTTTACTCCGGCCCGTTCCGGGGTGCAATATTTGGAACAAACGGGTAACAGATTAATTTGTCCGGGAATGAGCAATGTGCTTAGCAATGGCAATCGTGGTGCACGCGTGACAGAAGTAGATCCTGAAACACAGGATGTTGTGTTTGAGTTGGAATTGGAAGATGCGATTTACCAGCGGGTTTACCGTATGTCTCTTTATCCTGAGAACCAATAACAACACTGTATAGAATATGATTGATTTTTGATAAAATAGTATAATTCTAGATGCTTGGATAGCATTCTTTTACTGTAAAAGATGGATTGATAACAATGAAAAGAAAATAAGATATGAACGGATATTTCAAAAAACAAATAGAAGCATTGCGCCAACGCCATGAAGCGTTGTTGCAACGTCCTAATGAAATGCAGGAAGAAACGAACGGTATCATCCGCCGTTATGTTTATCCGGTACTGACACGCCAGCATATTCCCCTGGAATGGCGCTATGACTTCAACCCTGCCACCAACCCTTGTTGTATGGAGCGTATCGGCTTTAATGCTACCATGAACAGTGGTGCCCTGAAATGGAACGGAAAGTATCTGATGGTGGTCCGTGTGGAGGGAGCAGACCGGAAGTCGTTCTTTGCCATAGCCGAAAGCCCTAACGGGGTGGACAATTTCCACTTTTGGAAACGTCCGCTGGTATTGCCCGATGTGGATCCGGCGGAAACCAATGTGTATGATATGCGTCTTACCGCTCACCAGGATGGATGGATTTATGGTATCTTTTGCAGCGAACGCCATGATGACAAGGCACCGGCGGGAGATCTGTCGGCGGCGGTGGCAAAGGCGGGAATCGTACGCACGCGCAATCTGGTGGACTGGGAACGGTTGCCCGACTTGAAAGCGGCGAGCCAACAGCGCAATGTGGTGTTGCATCCCGAATTTGTGAATGGGAAATATGCCCTCTACACCCGTCCGCAGGATGATTTTATTAATGCCGGAAATGGGGGAGGAATAGGATGGGCGTTGATAGACGACATCACCCGGGCGGAGGTGAAGGACGAAATGATAATAAACCACCGTTATTATCACACGATCAAAGAGGTGAAGAACGGAGAGGGACCGCACCCCATCCGCACCTCCCAAGGATGGCTGCACCTGGCGCACGGAGTACGCGGATGTGCCGCCGGACTGCGCTATGTGCTCTATCTCTATATGACCGCAGCCGATGAACCGTGGCGCGTCATAGCTGAACCAGCCGGCTATCTGCTGGCTCCGCTGGCGGGGGAAAGGGTGGGCGATGTGTCCAATGTGCTTTTCTCGAACGGATGGATAGCCGATGACGACGGTACGGTATACATCTATTATGCCTCCAGCGACACGCGGATGCACGTGGCGGTTTCTACGGTGGATCGCTTGGTGGACTACTGTCTGCACACGCCTGCCGACGGATTGCGTTCCGCAGCTTCAGTGGCGGCGGTGAACGCGCTGATAGATCGCAACGAGGCATTTCTGAACGGGTAAAATAGAAGGAATATAAAGGCATTGATAAGATAAAGTCGTTTTTAATGCGGAATGGCTGTTTTTTAGGTGGAAAGAGAAGTGGATAATGCCATTTATTTTCTTGTCGAAAGGGAATAAATGGCTAATTTTGTAATTATAAACCCAAAATAGATATTGTATGAAAAAGATTGCTTTATGGGCTATGTGCATAGCCGTAATGGTGTTGTCGGGTTGCCGGAAGGCTCCGGAATGGAAAGCGGAACATGTGTTTGTCATCGGTTTGGACGGATGGGGCGCCTACAGTGTGGAAAAGGCGGATATGCCGAACGTGAAGGCGTTGATGGATGCCGGATGCTACACGTTGAAAAAACGCAGTGTACTTCCTTCATCCAGTGCTGTAAATTGGGCTTCCATGTTTATGGGAGCAGGACCGGAGTTGCACGGATATACGGAGTGGGGCAGCGCGCGTCCCGACCTGCCGCCGCGCGTGCTCACGGACAACGGTATGTTTCCGGACATCTATTACCTGCTCCGCAAGGCCCGCCCCGAAGCCGAGCTGGGATTCTTCTACGAGTGGGGCGGCATGCGCCGTCTGGTGGATACCCTTTCGGTGAGCCGGCTGGAGCCTCTGGCCCTGTCTGCCGGGAACACGGAGCAGGCCGTGGCCGGTGTAACGGCATATATCCGCGAGAAGAAACCGCTGTTCTGCTCGGTGATTTTCGGCGAGCCCGACGGGGTGGGCCACGGCATAGGCTGGGAGTCGGCCGAATATTTTGCCATGCTGGCGCATCTGGACCGTGCCCTGGGCAGGATTGTGCAGGCTGTGGACGACGCGGGCATGACGGACGAAACCGTATTCATCCTGGCGGCCGATCATGGAGGCATACGCAAGGGCCACGGCGGGAAGACCATGGAAGAGATGCAGACGGCCATTGTTTTCTCGGGCAAGGGAGTGAAGGCGGGCTATCGCATTCCGGAGTCTACGATGGTTTTCGACATTGCCGGCACGGTGGCCTGGCTGTTCGGGCTCGAGGCGCCTCAGGTGTGGCTGGCCCGCCCCATAAAGTCTGCCTTTGAGGATTAGCCAACCGTTCTATATCATCTTAAAGAGAAACCCTTATGAGTAAAATTTCTTCGTCTGCCTTTGCAGACACCAAGCCCCACTATGCCTTGCTGGACGGGCTGCGCGGCGTGGCGGCGCTGATTGT
>OGNL01000087.1_pt1 | contig 44141 bp, 34 predicted proteins | sample 1573471 | NCBI WGS metagenome assembly OGNL01 (sample SAMEA2582001, study PRJEB24529) | metagenome | biome: Human gut stool | place: China | collected 2011 | reverse complement strand
CTTCAGTTCATCATTGACTGTTTCAATCAAGGTTCTTTTTCTGAGTAGAATTTTGTCGGCAATACTCATCAGTGAATTCTTCATACTATTGTTTTTTAACTTTAGTGACAAGCTGTATGCCATTAAGGAAAAGGTTCTCAAACAGAGCCTGACCGATATATCCTTTGTCAGCACATAATTTTCCTTTGATGTTCTCTAGGAGCTTTCCCAGCCTCAAAGGTTCTCGGTCATCCACGTTTCCAAGAGTGAACATGAAATTGAGGACTCTCCTTTATCATTGATTATTAGATGCAGTTTGAATCCGAAGAACCATTCCATAGAACATTTTTCACGCTCGGCAAGCCCTTCAAATATCTTATGAATCAAGATTTTTGGGTTACGACACACATGTAAGAGAGTTGAATCAACAAAACTGATGCCTGTACAGGTCCCAGCAATGCTTTCTTGATAAAAATGGTCAAGGAAAGCATACCTCCTTCTCTAATTCTACTAAACGGTTATAGGATACCAAACGTGGAAAAAGTTTTTTCAGATATTTGCACACATATTCCTTGTAGTAATGCTTGAAACAGCGGAAACTACCAGAATGAAATAGGATAAGAATAACCATAATATCAACATTACTATACGGTTGGGCTTATTACGGTGATTGGTCTTATTATCCTTAAATCATATATTTTTCCTGTTGCAATGTAAATTCCTTATAAAAATCTTTGGATATACAATAATTTTTTGTAAATTTAAGTCACTTAGAAACATGACGGCAATCGTTTAAATGTAATGATTCAGCACTATAAATTTAATGCTTTTATTGATATATTTTTAATTATCAGTGAAATATATTTATTGTTATTTCGAATTCACGTTAATTATATATATTATGAAAAAATCGTTTATCTATTTGTGCTTATTTGCTTTTATTTCTTCTTGTTCCTCTAATATTTTAGAGGAGGTACAAAGTATACCCAAATCAAGGTCCATTGGTTATGAACCAACTTGGTGGAATTCTACAGAGCGATTGCCTGCCCCCAGTGAATATTGGAGTGGATATAGAGATACTCCATATGATGTAGCTACGATTGATACATGTGCAGGATATGTTAGTTTGGTTTACTCATGGGGATTTTCTTATGATTGGCAGTATTACCATAGATTGCAAGTTCAATATAGAAAAATTTCTGATGGGGATGAATATCTTCAGTTTATACCGGAATCTGAGTGGAAGTGGCTAGGGGATGGAAAAGGGAAATATCAAAATGGTATAATAGAAGAAAAATCACCGAGTCGATGTGTGGATATTGATGCGGCTTGTTTACCTAAAGGTAAAATTGGAATACGGTATAGATTATTACATATGGCATACCCAGGTCAATATTATGATCCTGGTTATGATAATATTATGTATACAGAATGGACTATGGTATCACGTTCTGGAATGGTTATCATGAATGAGGGTGGTTCATTTGTGGAGCAATTGTTTATTCATGTTTCATTTCCTCAAACAATGGCTATGTTTACTTGTTCTGTTTTTATTGATGATAATCAAATTTATAAAAATACGAATAATATTTACGTTTATGAGCGAAAGAAGGAAAATGGAACTTATACGGTTTCAGCTTTTATGCAAATACACCAAGGTGGAAGTACGGAGTATAGAAGTGCAGAAAAAACGGGTGAATATAATAAAAGTACAAAACATATCTATGTAAATTTTACTTTGGAAGATTTTGTCTATTAAACAATTTTATTGAAATGGCTTCTTTATTCTTAATTGTATTACATCATTAGTGTATTGTTAAAATAGAGAAAAGGAAATTTTTTTGTTATTGTTGAAATTAATCTTTTCAAATAGACTTCTAAGATAGCTTTTATTATTTGATATGTTCTATTTATTGATATTTCTAAAGTTTTATAATATCCTACAAACTACTTTTATCAGAATTAATTAAACATAAAAGTCGACAATTGATTTTTAGTCAGTGGATGGAGTGGCTAACATTTTGTTTTTTATCATATTTATCAACTGGGTGTTTAGTTTATTTTATTGAAGTATTCTAATTTATTGGAAAAAATTACTTGTCTTTGTTTATCAATTTATTGAAAATCAAATTATCTTATTTAAAACTCATAAAAAGGTTGTATTTCAATTAATATTAAGGAACTCTTTATTTTATTGACGGAGCAGGACAAAATTGTAATTTTGTGTTTATTACACAGAATAAGATTGAAAAATATTTATAGTTAAACTAAAAGTCTATGCGTATGAAAGTGCCACTTTATTTGTCTATTTTAGTTTCTGTATGTTTATTGGGATGTAAAACTGCAAAACAACAACCTGCATTGGTACATGAATCTGGACAATCTTTGTCTGAAATAAAGACTTTGATGGAAAAAGGAAAGTCTTATTTCATAAGTACAACACAATATCCGAACTATTTGCCGGATAATGGGGTCTTTTTGAAAGCAGAAAGTCGGAAGTTGATTAATTTAAAACAGGGTGAGCAATATCAGGGAGCAGGTGGAAGTCTTTTTAAGGTTGATACGTTGGTTACAAGTAGTATTTTGTCGGATGCTGCAATCTCTCAGGTTTTCCGAGGAATAAAAAAAGGAAAGAATAATGTATGCGTTTTGAGTGATGAAGTTAATGGCTTGAAAAACGAGAAATTTCCTTGTACTGAGGGAGATTATATTGTGAATTTGAAAAGTTTGACGATGTATGTAGAAGGATCTAGAGATATTCGAATTGCTTCAAATTCTACTCGTAGGGATTATTTAATGAATGATGTTAGTCAAGCGGCTTTAGATAACTTGCCTAAAACCTATTCGGGTGATGTCACAGTTACTTATGTGGCAGATTGGGAGATTCTCTCAGCAGAATCCAAGAAGAGTCTGGTGGATATAAATTTTAAGAAAGATATAAAATTGTATTGTGGTGATGATTTTGAAATATCTGAAGTTTTGCAAAAGTATGCCGTTCAAGCTGGATCTGATTTTGTTGAGTTTTTTAATTCAAAATAATAAACTCTGTAATTTATCATTATAAGATATAATAGTTTTTGCTTCAGGAACACTATTAATTAGATATTAAGTATTAAAGTTCCAGTGATTCCTGAGGCATTAAAAAGTATTATTTCTTAGGGATATTCAGTAAATGTCCTTAAAATATATGATGGCATATGAAGATGATATAACATAATCCTCCATATGCCATTTTTCTTGTAGTTTTTCTGTATTTTCTCTCTTGATTCTAACCGTTAAGACATGGCTCTCCGGAAGAAGTCTGATGCCCTCTTCAGATTCTGGTTATGAAAATCATGTCATGCCGTTTTAGCTGTTCTGGTCCTGATTTTGTCTATCATCAGTACGGCATTTGCCGTATGTATTCCGAAAAAAATCCACAGTAATGTAGGTTGCCGTTAAGATGTTCCACAAGATGTCTGTCAGAGAGTCCGGTATAGGCTTTTAGGACCATAATGGCAATCTTTGCGGAAGGACTGAATATGTTCCTGCGGCCGACGATTTTCAGACAGCCCCATGTTTTTTGCCATAACTTCAAAAGGAAACACTGAATGAAGCCTGCCCAGTTCACTCTCATTAAAACTCTTGCGATATTTTTCCAGAATATCAAATTCTGTAAAACCCAAAGTAGGGTGAATTTCTGAAATATTCACTATCTTTGCCATATCTTATTAGTTTGGATATTTCCCCCGTTTTGGCCGTCAAACCTTATTTTCGGGGGAATACCTAAAGATACAAAAAAGCCAACTAATTTGCAACACTTTGTGTATGAATTAGTTGGCTAATTTTATACTATTTACTGAATGTCCCTTCTTATATTAAATGAGTTAGAAGTTTACTTGATTTTATCCGTTATTCCGGTAATCCAGCGGGCTCATCCCCACATATCTTTTAAAATATTTTCCGAAAAAGGACATGTTAGCAAAGTTGAGCGAGTCTGAGATCTCCTGAATCGAAAGATTTGTTGATTTTAGTTGCGACTTTGCATCCATGATAACCATGCGCGAAATAATTTCCATGCAGGTATTTCCCGTTGCCTGTTTTACCGTAGTGCAGAGGTGTGTTTGAGTTATTCCTAACTTTTCGGCATACCATGCTACATTACGTGTTTTATTGTAATTCTGCATGACCAGCTGAGTGAAGTTTTTGCATAATATTTCGCTCTTCGACAAATTACTTTTGTTTTCATTTGCCCGGTTGCTGTACATGGCTGCTATACCTATATGTATATTATTATAGAGGTGTGGAGTTATGAACTTTCGGGTATTCTCGTTAAAGAATTCATACAGCTTTATCAAAAAACAGAGATAATCTTTCAGCAGTGCAGCACCTTCCTGACGGAGGGTAATGAGCGGGCGTCCTAAAGTGATGTATAAAGTGTTCATTGTAGAACGGTTTAAGTTAGCCTGTTCTACATATTTCGATGAAAACCCTCCGAAGTATAGCTCCATTTCTCCTTTTACACTATGTATCTGAAGAATTGTTCCGGGCATGATTGTCACAAAATCGTTGGCGCGTACAATTATACGGTTCAGGTTGACCGATGCTTCTACCTCACCGCTCATACACAGAACGAAAATTTCCGATTTTATCCGGCAGGGAAAATTGGTGTATAAGCTTAAAAGTTCCTTGCTTATGCCTGTTCCTACAATCCATTCTTCCGGTAAATCTATTTTGGGTAATTCTTTTTCCATCGTTTAAAACTTTCTACAAAGTTATATGTTTTTTGAAATATAGACTATTCATAAGCAGACTAAATAATCTGTTTTACTTTATAAATTAATGATTTACATGTGAGCTATCAATGTGATATTAAAAAATAGAACAAAAATAATAAAATTAGACCTTGTCAGTTCGTCTGAAAGGTTATTACTTTGCATCGATTAATAAAAATAAAATTTTAAGGTATCAAATGAAAAAGAATTTGTTTTTTTACTTGTTTGCTGTATTGTGTACAGTGAGCTTGTTCACTTCTTGTAGTGATAATGATGAACCTGCTGTAACAGTACCGGTCAGTGCTAATGTTGCAGGTAATTATAAAGGAGCATTGAATGTTACGTTGAAAATGGAAACTGGAGATGTTCCTGCTGGTAATGTTCCTGCTCAGCTTGTTTCTGTGACTAATGCTGGAGAAAATACTGTAGATTTAAAAATCAGTAACTTTTCTTTCAGTGGAATGCAACTAGGTGATATTGAAGTAAGTGGTTGCCAGTTGACTGATGCTGGAAATGGTAAATATACTTTTACAGCAACTTCTTCGATGGACGTAACAGGGCTGCTGTCTGCTGGAATCAAAGCAAATGGAGTTTTTGAAGATAAAACTCTTACACTCGATTTGGATATAGATGATGTCAAACTGATGGGATCTCCAGTACCTTATACTGTAAAAGTAGCTTATTCTGGTACTAAACTTTCTGGTACAGAAAGCAGTGAAGCTAAGATCCTTTCTTTTGTTTTCGACAAAGAAGTTGCAGCTGTAGATTCATTGGTTGTTGGTGATGTGGTTATCAACGAAGAATCTAAGACTATTACTTTCATGGTTGCTGATACTGCAAAAGCTGAATATCTTACGGCTTTAGTTCCGACTATTGAAGTTTCTGAAAAAGCGACAGTTACTCCTGCAAGTGGTGTAGCACAGGATTTCTCAAATGGCAAGACTGTAACTTATACAGTTACTGCTGAAAATGGAACAACAGTAGAATATGTAGCTTCTATTTCTGGTAATGCTTCTTTCTATGATTTTGAAAGCTGGAGTTATGGTAGTACTATGTATCCTGAAGAACAGGATTGTCCTATATTGAATGGATGGGCTTGCTGTAACGATGCTGTCCTGTTAATTAAAAAAATGGGAGCGTTGGGTGGTATTACTTATGAAGGAGAATATCCAGTACGTCCTTCTACCGACGATGTACATGCAGGTGAAAAGGCTCTTCTGCTGGAATCTGTAGATACTAAAGGCGGAAACATTTTCGGTACTCCTGTTCCTAAGGTAACAGCAGCTACAGCATTTTTAGGAACATTTAATGCTTTTGGTGCATTAGGAGGAGATCCTATGGCTACTACAAGCTTTGGTGTTATGTATGACAAACAACCGCTTAAAGTAACAGGCTTTTATAAATATACTCCGGGTGCTGAATTTTATAATGCAAATGGTGAATTGCAGGCTGGTGTTACTGATAAATGCTCTTTAAGTGCAGTGCTTTATGAAGTTTCTAGTGAAGATGAAACTTTGAATGGTGGTAATATTTACACTTCTGATAAAATTGTAGCTAAAGCTGTATTTACAAATGATAAAGCTGTAGAATCTTATGCGCCATTTGAATTGAATTTGGAATACGTAAAAGATTACGATTCTTCAAAATTGTACAAGTTTGCTGTTATTTTCTCAGCAAGTGCTGATGGAGCTAGTTACAATGCTGCAGTAGGCAGTAAATTGCTGATTGATGATGTAACAATCATAAATAAGTAATTTCTAGATCTTTAACAAGAAGAGAAGAGGTGGTGAAGTATTATTACTTTACCACCTCTTTTTATTTGTACAAATTATAAAAAAACATGCTGATGTTTTATCCAATTCTTGGGCAAGTTTTCTTGAATTTATGCTCATGTTTTTTTTAGTATGCAGTGATTCCTAAAATATAGATATCTGATATAAACTAAAAAGGCTCTATCAATCGTATTTGGGAGAATGACAGAGCCTTTTTTATAGTAAGTAAAGTGGTTGATTCTTAATGTAATAAACTCTTTTGGGAAGAGCCTGGTCTTTGGTTTGCCCTCACGTTTTCTTCAATAGCTGAAAATTTGATGAGAGGCTTGAAAAATATGTATTTCCATTATGCGAGGTTAAAACTCGTAGCCAAATCCGAAATTCAGATAAATGGGGTACATGGCAAAAGAAATAGTATTGAAGTCTTTCTTGAATATGTCATTGAGTCCCCATGTCAAATCGGCGTGTACAGTGAGGTGTTTGTAAGCTTTCCAGCTTCCTCCAGCCTGAATACCCCATTGGAAACGACGTAATTCATCAGAAAAGTCATATGCAGCTGAGTTATCACCTTCAAAATCAATGCGGCTTCCCGTAGCATCGGGAGTGCGCAAATGTCCTTCATAAACTTCTCCTGAAAAATCTCCATCCATCATGTATGAGAAATAAGGGCCGGCTACAACTTTCCAGCGGTTATTGATTTTATAGTTTGCCAACAATGGAATAGTGATATACGACATCTTGACTTTGGTTTTGACACCTCCGGTCCAGAGTCCTTCTACTTTTCCGCCTACCTCGTTGAAGATAGCCATTCCGTAATTTTTTACTGTAGCACGTGTGGTCATGTCTTTGCTGTCAAGTCTTACTCCAAGACTTATTCCCCATTTCTGGGCAGCATCAACCCATTTTGTTGCGTTTCCTTCAATTGTTATGGCAAGTCCCGGTGAGTAACTGTCCAAACTTCTGATCTCTTTTGGAAGAGGAAGCGGTGAAGTTCCTCCGATATTTACTCCTGCCTTGAATTCGTAATCTAGTCCATGTAGGGATGACCATAGCAAACCTTTATGTTCGGTAGACTGTGCATGTAACAAATTTGCTCCTGCGGTAAGTGCCGCAGCTAATATAAATATATATTTTTTCATATTCCTGTTTCGAATATCTAGATGATTGAATTGTATTATTCACAAGTTATTTCTACTTCGTCAATGCAAAGCTCACTTCCTATAGCCCCTTCGAAATAGGCTCCCTGAATGCTGGAAGAGAAGACAATGGCAAGTTTATATTTACCAGCTTTCAGATTATCTTCATTAATGGTTTTACCATTTTGGAGCTTGAAGTCCAGATCAAATCTGGCCCACTGGTCGGTTGCTTCTGTTTTGTCTATACGTGCCATTGAAACAATGTTCTTTGCCTTCTCGTTGCCTTCCGTAAATAAGTCACCATCCAGCGAGAAGTCACTGTTGGGCGCTTCATAAAGCACGGCATAGATATCACCGGTATCGGTTTTTCCTGAAATGACATTTCCGTTCTGGTCTGTCAATGTTGCTCCCGGTTTATATTTGTAGTATCCCGACATTTTCAGAGGTTTCCGTGTGAAGGGGAAGCCGAACTGAGTTGCTTGTCGTGGAGCAATGATAGCATAAGTCATGTTGAAAGAGCCGATAAAGAGATTTCCGGCTGCAATCGGCATTTTAGGATTGGTATTCATACCGAAGGTTCCTGTTGACTGAGTAACTAGTTTTACACATTTGCCTTCTACTCCTCCGTCAGCCTGTGATGTCGGATATTGTATGGCATTGGTTGCCATGCCGCATAAATTATATCCCTGATTACCACTTGCCCATTGCATGATACCATTTACATCAGTCAGGTATAATACATGATATGGATTGATTTCTCTTAAGTTTTCGAATGAATATTTTAAAGGCAGCTCTATTGTGTATAGATTAACTGTGTAAGTTGCCTTGTTACTTCCATCTTCGGATGTGACAGTGAAGGTACGCTCTTTTTCAGTGCTGAAATCGTAGTAAGGTGGATTGTCCTTGCTTTGAGATTGGTCTGGACTGATGGTAGCCCCGTCAGGGAGAGTGAAATTCAATTCCTGAGCTGCTATATTAGAGCCTTCGAAAACGAAGATCTCGATTTCTCTGCTTATTTCATTGATGTTTATTAATTGGATATTTGCTCCACTGCATCCGTCTATTGCCGCTTCTACATTTAATGCTTCATCCTGAATGCAGGATATTGTGGATAAGGATAAGGTGATTCCGATTAAAATGTTTTTAAAATTCATGTTTCTTTTTAATTATCGTTGACGTGGCAAATATACAACAAAAAAAGCAGGCTGGAAGCTAATTCCATTTAATTTTTATACTGTATTTATGAAAAATAGACTAAAACAATATTAGTAAAATATATGAGTTTCGATACTTTATGATATGGTATAAGTATGGAAAGATAAAAAATAGAACAAAAATAAAAAAAACAGACCTTTTCGATAAGCTGAAAATTCTATTACTTTGTGCTCCGAAAAAATAAAATTACTAATTGAATGAAAATGAAAAACTATTTAAAAGTTCTTTCTTCTGTAATGTTACTGGCTTTTTTAGGCAGTTGCTCGGGTGAAGAAGGAAAAGAGAGTGTTTCAGGGCAAGGCAGTATCATGGTTGATTTGTCGACCAATCTGTCTTATAGTCGCGCTGTAGATGAGAGCGCTTACCGTAACGTAAACAATTATAAGGTATCTCTATATAAAGGAGAAGAACCTGTTTATACAGATCAGCTTTATGGAGATTTGGATGTAGAACAGAAAGTTGATTTTGGTGTTTCTTATACACTGACCGCTTATTATGGAGAGGATGTTGCTGCTGGTTACGACAAACTGTACGTAAAGGGTAGTCAGACATTTACGGTATCTCAAGGTGATAAAAAAACTGTTTCTATTCTTTGTAAACCTGCCAATGCCAGAATTACTTTGGTTTATAAAGGAAATGGTGATAACGATGCATTCGAAGATTACTTCCAGGATTGTACCGTTACTGTAAAGACCGACTATATGGATGAGGCTTGGACTATGAACAAGTCGAATGAAGGTCAGCAGCTTTATCTGAAAACCGGTGATGAAGGTACAAATGCTACTTTGTCCTTCTCTTTAATCGATAAAAATGGTGAACCTGTATCTGTTGATGGTTTCGATACTTCTAAGGTAATCGATTTGAAACCTTGCTATTCTTATACTTTGACTATCAAGCCGAATAAAGCAGCTATTGCAGGAGGTAAGCTGGGCTTGACTATTACTGTTGATGGTGGGGTAACAGAAGAAGATGTTACTGTTAATATCCCGGGTGATTACATTCCAAATTAAGATAAAATACGAATAAAATGAAAAAATATAAGAGTTTAATATGGCTTTTAGGCCTTATTGTAAGTTTGTCATCTTGCGAAATGCGTGATGAACTTTTGGGTAAAGGAGGAGCCGGAGAAAATGCCGGTACATTGGAACTCGATTTGGCTTCTATTTATAACGGAGTAACAATAAGTCGTGCCGGAGAAACTGTAGACGGCGGAACTACTACCGGAAGTTTTAATGAAGAAGATGTAAATGTAGACAATTATACACTGGTTGTTACGAATACTGAAACTCAGGAAGAAGCAGCCAGAGGTAAAGTCAGTGAATTGAAGAACGAAAACGGTAAGGTAGTTCTTCCTTTGGGTGAAGGAAGCTATGCTGTAACTGCTTACAATTACGAAGGTGAAAATGTAACAGTATCCGAGCGTCCTTATTTTAAAGGGGAACAGACTTTCTCTGTAAAGAAGGGTATTGCTACAAATGTTGATTTACCGTGTAAACTGGCATGTATTGAAGTATCTGTTGGGCTGACAGCTTCATTCGAAGAGTCTTTTAAAGATGATTATTCAGTAATAGTTGATAATAGAGATGGTGCCACCCAAATATTCGATAAGAGTTCTCTTGGTAAGAAATATTATTTTCAGGTTCCTGAACGCCAGAACAGCCTGAATGCTTCTATCAAGGCAACTTCTGTAGAAGGTAATTTTATTGAATTGAAAGTAACTATTCAGAAGCCTTCTGATGCAGAGGGTAGCGAATCTTATTTGGCTGGTGGAGATTCTTTTAATATTCAACTGACAGAAGACGGTTCTACAGATTCTTATATTTCTATCGGTATTATAGTTGACCTGACATTCACTGAAGTGGGTGAAACAATTAAAATCCCTGTAGGTAATATTATTTATGAAGGTCCGGAAAACCCGGGTGAAGGTGGTGGTGAAGAACCGGAAGCTTCTATCACATTCGAAGGATTGCCTGCTACTTATACTTGTACATATGGTGATTCTGATATTGCAGGTTTACAGGATGTTCACATCTTAGCTCCTAATGGTATTAAACATCTGAATGTGACTATTTCGGGTGAGATTGCAGCTATGTTAGGCGGGGTAGGCTTACCGAAAACATTTGACATCTGTAATATGGATGATGGACTAAAGGAAAAGATCATAGGTTTAGGACTTGTAACAGGAGAGGAGTACATTCAGCTACATGCTGGAACTTGTACAAAGTTTATCTTTAAGTTGGGAGGATTGTTAGTTTTGATTCCAAAGGTGGTAACATCTGGAAGCAGTACGTTCAATTTGGCAGTTTCAGATGGAGTAAATACTAATGACGGAGATATTACAGTTATTGTAAATCCAAAGAAAGGAGAGTAAGAGTTTATGAAATTAACAAATATAATGATAGGATTATTTCTGGGTGTAGGACTGATTTCTTCCTGCCAGTCAGAAATAGATGAAGCCAAAGGATATGGTTATCTCCAGCTGTCTTCCATTGATGTTAATAAGGGTGTAGAAACTCGTGCTGACATAACTGAATCGGAAGCAATAGCTGTCGATATATTAGATGAGTCGAATGCTGTAGTACAGCATGCCGACGATTGGAGAAACTTAGATGATGTGATATTGCCTGTTGCTACATATACCATCAAGGCATATTCAGCCGACAAGAATATGGAAACTCAGGGCTTTGATGCTCAGCCTTATTATGCAGGACAAAAAGATGTAGTAATCGAAGCCAATAAGGCAAAGAATGTAAACATTACTTGTAAGCTGGCTCAGACAATGGTTTCTGTAAGTTGTTCGGAAACTTTTAAATCGACTTTTGCCGGTTATACATGTTATATAGAAGGTGCTGATGCGCTGAGCATTCCATTTGTAGAAGATGAAGCACGTGCTGCTTATGTAAAAGCTGGTCAGCCTTTGACTGTAAAAGTTGATTTCGGTAATGGAAAGTCTTTCTCTCAGGAAATCACTTCGAAAGCGGAAGCTGCTTATCACTATAAAGTAAATCTGGATATTACGGAAGGTAATGCCGGATTCGATATATCTGTAGACCAGACTATTCATCAGTACGACGTAACAGTAAAAGTACCTACCAAGCAGGAAAGTGCTGATATGGTAACCAGCGATATTAAGAACGATGCTTCTAAGGTTTGGGGACAGTTTGCTTATTTGTCGGGTTCTTGTAATTTAGCGGAAATTACTTCTCCGGTACAGTTCCGTTACAAGAAGAAAGCCGATGCTGAATGGACTACAATTGAAGCTGTTCAGGAAGAAGGCACCAAGAACTATTCAGCAAAGGTTGCCCCGCTAGATTTCGGTACGGAGTACGAATATTACATTTTGTGTGGAGATAAAACAGGCGAAACTTGTACGTTTACTACAGAATCGTATGTGGAAATTCCGAATCTGAACTTTGATACATGGAGTCAGAATGGAAAGAACTGGTATCCGAATGCTGATGCTTCTAATAGTTATTGGTCAACTGGAAATGAGGGTGTGACTTTAGGAGGAAACTCTAATAGTGTAGGAGTCAGTGACTCTTATAGTGGGTTGGCTGCTCAGTTACAAACAGTACAAGTTAAAGTTTTGATTGTGAAGGTGACTGCTGCTGGTAATATTTTTATTGGAAATTATAAGACTAATACATCTAATCCGGCTTCAAGCGTATCATTTGGTAGAGATTATACAGGAGCTCGTCCGACTAAATTATCTGGATATTTTAAATATCAGCCGGGGGCAACAATGTCTGATGGAAGTGTTCCGTCTGAAAAATTGGAAAAAGATGAGTGTGATATTTATATTCAGTTATGGTCGGGAGGTGAAACTATCGGCGAAGGACATTTCATAACAAATGAAACTGTTTCAGAATACACACATTTTGAAATTCCTATAGAATATACAGTAACAAACAAACGTCCTGATAAGATTGCAATTGTAGCAACTTCTAGCCGTTATGGTGGATATTTTGACGGAATGAATGTAATTGGTCAGCTGGCGATTGGCAGTACCCTTTGGGTAGATGATTTTGAATTGTCATACTATTAATGTTTGCATGAAGAAATATTTCATTTTATTATTAACCTTTTTGTGCGTAACTTCGGTCTACGCACGAAAAGGTTATGATCGTAATATAAAGCCCTCCTTATTTGTTCCGAAAGGATCGTGGATGGGAGGTGTCACATTCTCTTATACAGAATTGACCGGTGATAATTATAAGCTTCTGATATTGGATGATGTAAACGGTGAAGGGTATACCTTTAAGGTAAGTCCATATGCCGGATATTTTTTCCGTGATAATATGGCTGCCGGTGTGCGTTTGAATTATAACCGTACCTATGCGGATATAGGTAGTATTAATCTGGATTTGGGAGATGACCTGACATTCGATATCAGCGATTATAAGTATCTGGAGCATGAATATACTGCTGCCGGATTTTTACGCACATATATGGGGCTGGGAAACAGTAAAGTTTTTGGCTTTTTCAATGAGCTTCGTCTGACGTATGGATATGGTCAGGGAAAAACGTTGTCCGGGTCGGATGAGAAAGCTACGGGTACCTATCAGACCTCTCATCGTTTACAGATTGGTGCGGCGCCGGGCTTGACGGCTTTCGTTACGAACAATATGGCAGTCGAGGTGTCGATTAATGTCGTTGGTCTGGACTTCAAGTGGATTGAACAGACTACCAATCAGGTTGAACATGGGTCATACCGTCAGAGTTCCGCTGATTTTAAGATTAATATATTTTCCATCAATATCGGTGTTTGTACTTATTTTTAAATTGACAAATTATGATTATAAAAGCTTTAAAGTTTAGCTTTATATCACTCTTGTTACTGAACATGTCTTCGTGTATAGAAAATGATATTCCTTACCCTTATATTGAGGGAGTAATTCAGGAATTTCAGGTGGAAGGAATGCAAGGGGAGGCTGTGTTCAATAATCAGGCTCGTACTATTGAACTTACTATAGGGGAGGATGCTTTTATTGACAGTTTACCTGTTACGAAACTGATTGCCAATACGGAAGCTTCAATCTCTCCGGATGTTGCAGCATGTATTAAACCGAATGGTTTTCCTAATTTCAGTTTTAGTTCGCTGTCAGAACTTCCTGCTAATGCCAATACGGCTATTGATTTTACGAATCCAGTTAGAATCTTGTTGAAAACTTATCAGGATTATCAGTGGAGGGTGACTGTAAAGCAAGAAATTGAACGTGTGATTGAGGTGGAGAATCAGTCGGGTACTGCTCCTTCATTGGACTTATATAATCATGTTGCTATTATTTATGTCACGGAAGATGCTGATTACCGGAATATCAAGATTAAAAAATTAAATCTGGAGGGCTCAAAAACAGTATTAGATCCAGATCCGGCAACAGTAACGGATTTTACTCGTCCACGTGTGTTTAAGGCTTACCGTAATGGCAGATATATATGCGACTGGACGGTGGATGTACAGAAATCATCGGTAGCTGCTTCTGTAGAAAAAGTGAATGCATGGGCTACTAAGGCTTATATCAGTGGAAGTTTTCGTGCTGGAACTGATATCTCTGTGGAATATCGTGTGAAAGGTAATGAGGAATGGACGAAATTGGATAATTCGGCTATTACTGAAACAGGAAGCACTTCTTATTCTGCTGAACTTACGGGGTTGCAGAGTGGTACGGATTATGAAGTACGGGCACTGGCCGGAGGTAGTGAAGGCGATGTATATTCTTTCCAGACGGAAACGATTGTGACTCTTCCCAACATGAATTTCGAAACTTGGACACAGGATGGAAAAACTTGGTATCCGAACCCTGTTGCCGATAATCTGGATGATCCACAGGCTTATTGGGCTACAGGTAATGAGGGAGTGACTATTTATAAGGAGTCGAGTACCGTACCTGTTACAGGTAGTGATGCTTATAAAGGAAAGGCTGCCAAAATGTATACGTACGGAGATATTTTATTGGTCGGTGCTGCTGCCGGTAATTTGTTTATCGGGACTTATAAAACGAATGTAGGAAAACCTGAGTCGAGTCCGTCGTTTGGACGTGCTTATTCTGGAGCCCGTCCTACAAAACTGAGTGGGTATTATAAATATAAATCAATGCCTGTTACATACGCTGGTACTGTTCCCGGAAATCTGAAAACAGATCAATGCCATATTTATTTAAGATTATGGGATGATGCCGGACAGGAAATAGCTTATGGTGAGTTTATTGGTACAGAGACTGTTACTGAATATACGAAATTTGAGTTTGATATTAAGTATAGTAATACTGAATCGAAACCTGCGAAAATCGCGATTGTTGCTACTTCCAGTAAGTATGGCGGTGATTTTGATGAGAATGGAAAGAAAGTAATCGGACAGGTTGGCGACGGCAGTACGTTGTGGGTAGATGAATTTGAATTAGGTTATGAATAAATTAGTTATTGAATATATGAAGTGGATAGGAGGCTTGTGCTCGCTGCTGCTATGTATGCTACTGGGAGGGTGTCAGGAGAATGAGGAAACTGATTTATCTGGCAAAACGGGATTGCTTGTTACCTTGACTGATGAGGATAATAAAGCATATTCACGTAAAGCTCCTTCTGAGTTGGAAGATCCGCTGACAGAAATGTTTCAGTTGAAGATTCTATATAGTGGTACCGATAAATCTGCCTATAAGGGAACTTGTAAGGAATATGTTTTATTACAGGAAGGCCTGTACGATTTGACTGCTACGTATGGTGATAATCCAGTGATTGCATTGGATGCTCCCTATTATGTAGGAAGTTTGAATGCACGGGAAGTGATAAAAGGAGAAATGACTTCAGCTTCTATATCTTGCTCTGTGGCCAATTCTCTGTTGTCTGTCATTTATAACAGAGAGAGTCTGAACAAGATGTATGAATCCTATTTCGTAACAGTATCTGTTGGCAGTGAGTCTGTCGATCTGGATGCTGATTCAGGAAAGAGTGCTTATTTTCGTGCAGGTTCGTCAGTGAAGCTGGTTTTCCATGGCCGTTTATCTGGTACGGGAAAAGAGGTCGTATATGATATTCCGGATCAGGAGCAGTTTGCAAATATTGCAGTAAAGACTCATGTAAAGGTTACATTAGGTCTGGATGATTCAGAAATTTCATCGGGAGTAGGTATTTCTATTGAGAAACTTGAAACGGAAACGGTTTCTATTGCTGAAACGATACCTTCAGAGTTTATGCCTAAGCCGAAATTGGAATCGGATGGTTTTCTGAATAACGAGCTCTCGTTCGCTGAAACAGAAAAAAAATCGGCAACTATTCGTTTGAAACTTTCATCTGCCTTGCAGGAGTTGAAGTTGAAATTTAATTCGGCAGATACTAAGTTTGCTGGATTGGAACAAGGAAAAGAATATTTGTTGTCTAGTGCTGAAGATAAGTCTGCGATTGAAAATGCATTAGGTATTTCCTTACCGGAAGTTGGAGCAACGGAGGCTGTTTTGGATTTTACTTCTTTATTACCACAGCTGATGACGAATAAGGGAGCAACTGTTACGTCAACAATAGAAGTGGATGTGAAGGCCAATAACCGCTGGGCTAGTGAAGATGCAACAGTAAATCGGGTTTATACACTTAAGTGTAATAAGCCGGAGTTCTCTATCGTAACTAATCCGGGAAACTTCTGGTGTAAGGAATTTAGTGTAGACAGCTGTGATATAAAGACTGGAGATATCGAAACGATTTCGCAGAAAATTCAATATCAATATCGTAAGAAAGGCGACGAGCAATGGATAGACTGTGATCGCTTGGTACAGTTTGACGACTATCCTGTGGATAAGCAATATCAGATACGTGCTGTTTATCGTGAGGGTATCGAAACAGAGCCAGTGGATGTGGTGCTGGAAACTCCGCAACAGTTACCGAATTCGGATATGGAAGAATGGTATATTGAGGAAAAGAAAAAATCGGGTACATGGCCCTCTAAGGATAAAACTTATTACACTTTCCATCCTTATGCAGAAGGTAATGCCAGCTCGTCTTGGTGGGCAACAAACAACGATAAAGCTCAAGGAGGAACGTATGCTTTTGGAATTTGGTATGAAGGTTGCTTTGCATCCTGTGTCAGTTATACAGAAGATGCTCATGGAGGCACAAAAGCTGCGTTGATGTATCTTTCGGGATGTGGTGATGGCTATGCCAATACTGCGGGTACTTATGTCGGTGGTGCTATGGTAGGTAGCTTGTTTATTGGAACTTATGACTCTGGTATTATACAAGGGCATGATTTTGGTTCTCGTCCAACTTCGATGTCTTTTTGGTATAAATATAAGCCCTATAATTCTGATGCTTTCAAGGTTGTTGTGTCTTTAAAGAATGGAGATCGGGAAATTGCAACTGGAACGTATGAACCTGCTGCCTCTTCGGAAGAAAATGGTGAATATGGACACGCCACAGTTGATTTTAATTATACTGAACCTTTTGAGAAAGCAACTTCTATATGTGTGCAGTTTTTGGCCTCGAATAAAACTTCACTTTCTCAGAGTGATTTTGATTTAGGAACAACTATAACTTATCCAGTGATTGGCGATTGGACTGTGCATATGGGAAGTATTTTGAAGATAGATGATATTTCCTTGGCATTTGATAAATAAAAGATGAAGTCATGAAACGAAATATACTTTATATATTGTGTGGAATCTTTTTGCTGATTGGTTGTCAGCAAAAAGAAGTTTTATCTGGGGCAGGTTATATGTCTGTTTCTGGTATAGAAGTTCAATTGCAAACAAATGCAGAAGTTATTTCGAGAGCAGTATCGGATGATATGCTGCTAATTGTTGAATTATGGAAAGGCAATGAGAAGCTTCGCACACTTTCTACTGAAGAAATGCAGAATAAAATCGAATTGGATGCTGCAGATGATTATATGTTGAAAGTGTATAGTCCGAATTATGGAGTGGAAAAAGGCTGGACTAATGATGAAAAAGGCGAGCCTGTTTATTATACGGAAGTTCCTTTTGTCGTAAAACTGGGAGAAACTACTGGATTGAAAGTTCAGGTTACTACGATTACATTTGCTGTAAGCCTAAATCTGTCGGAGGTGATCGGGGATTGGTTACAGGGATATGATTTTACAGTGACTGCTGGAGATAGAACTGTAGCTTTAGACAATGGAGATATTGTTTATTTTCCCTATTCTGAAGGTGTTTCTTTCAGTTATCAGTTGACTTTGACAAACTCTGATTCAGAAACGAATACATTAAATGGTGATTGGGGAAAAGATGAAGGAGAAGTCATAAACACAAATACGATATATACTGTTGTTTACAACTGGGATACTCATTCTTTGTCTTTGAAAGAGTAAAGGATTGATAACATTCACAAAATCCTTCTTGTTCTTCATGAATAAAGGAGGATTTTTTGTTGTTGTGAACAGTATTTACTGATATAAAAAACGGGTGGAACGTTATTTGCATTCCACCCGTTTCTGTTTTTATGTTAGGGATAATCTGTTTATACAATACCCTGAGCCATCATAGCTTTGGCAACTTTCATGAAGCCGGCAACGTTTGCACCTTTCACGTAGTTGATATAACCGTCTGGTTCTGTACCATACTGTACACAAGCTTCGTGAATGTTCTTCATGATGCTCTTCAGTTTTTCGTCTACTTCTTCCTGACTCCAGCTCAGTTTGATAGAATTCTGAGTCATTTCCAAACCAGAAACAGAAACACCACCAGCATTAGCAGCTTTACCCGGAGCATAAAGAATTTTAGCTTCCTGGAATACACGGATAGCTTCTGGAGTAGAAGGCATGTTTGCTCCTTCCGAAACAGCGATTACACCGTTTGCAACCAATGCTTTTGCATCATCGCCATTGATTTCATTCTGAGTTGCAGAAGGAAGAGCGATATCTGCTTTTTCGTTCCATGGACGAGCACCTGCTACATATTTACAGCCATACTTTTCAGCGTATTCGCGGATACGGCCACGGTACAAGTTCTTCAGTTCCATGATGTAATCCAGCTTTTCACGGTCGATACCGTCCGGATCATAAATATAACCGTCTGAATCAGACATTGTAACAACTTTTGCTCCCAGTTGGATCAGTTTTTCTACTGTGTACTGAGCTACGTTACCTGAACCTGATACAAGACAAGTTTTACCTTTAATATCTATGTTACGTGTCTTAAGCATTTCCAGCAAGAAATAAATATTTCCGTAACCAGTTGCTTCAGGACGAATCAATGAGCCACCAAATTCACGACCTTTACCTGTCAATACACCGGTAAATTCGTGAGCCAGCTTTTTGTACATACCGAACATGAAACCTACTTCACGACCACCAACACCGATATCTCCGGCTGGAACGTCTGTTTCAGGACCGATATGACGCCATAACTCCAACATAAACGCCTGGCAGAAACGCATTACTTCTGCATTTGACTTACCACGTGGAGAGAAGTCAGAACCACCCTTACCACCACCCATAGGGAGTGTTGTCAGAGAGTTTTTGAATGTCTGCTCGAAAGCAAGGAATTTCAAGATACCTAAGTTTACAGAACTATGGAAACGGATACCGCCTTTGTACGGGCCGATTGCATTGTTGTGCTGAACGCGATAACCCATATTAGTCTGGATATTGCCTTTATCATCCATCCAAGTTACACGGAACTGATAAACTCTATCAGGAATGCACAAGCGTTCAATCAAATTTACTTTGTCGAATTCTGGGTGTTTGTTGTATTCCTCTTCGATAGTGCCTAACACTTCTTCTACTGCCTGGTGATATTCAGGCTCATTAGGAAATCTTCTTTTCAGATCTTCCAATACTTTAGCTGCATTCATAAATTATCTATTTAGTTGTTGGATTATTTGATTTTCTAAATTGATCAATTTTTGATGTGACAAAAATATAGATAAAAATTTATTTGTGCAACATTTGATAAATAAAATCAAAGAAAAAATATCAAAATATTTGATTTTGTGAATTAAATATGTGTAAATGCTTATTATTTATTGTCTTTCATAGATTTAGCGATAGGAATAAATACCAAAGCTCCTGAAATGAGAAGCATTGTGATAAGCGGTCCGTCAATACGTGGAGAAGAAGTCAGGACTACAAAACAAAGAGCTGCCCAAAACAGGGTAAGTATGACACTTTGGGTTTTTGTTAGTGGTTTTCTCATAGCTTTTGTTTATGGATAAAAAAGGAAAAGCTGAAATCAGAAAATGAAGTAATTCTTCTGTGAATTTTAATTCGTCATTTTCCCGATTTCAGCTTTTCCTTTTATAAAGGGTTTAACATTGTTTCTTTTTCTTATCTACTATTGCATCGATACAGGCAATAGCGGTGATATTCACGATATCACGTACAGAACTTTCTATATCGGTAAAGTGGATAGGTTTGTTCAATCCCATCTGAATCGGACCGATAACCTCTGTCTCACTCATATTTTGTATAAGCTGATAAGTTGCATTTGCCGAACTTAAGTTAGGGAATACAAGCGTATTGACTTCTTTTCCTTTCAGGCGTGTGAAAGGATATTTTTCATCACGCAATGCATTGTTCAAGGCAAATTTTACCTGCATTTCTCCGTCGATAGCTAGTTCCGGATATTCGTTGTGCATGTAGTTTATTGCTTCGTGTACTTTTGCCGGACTTCCTTCAGTATCTGAACCGAAGTTAGAGTATGAAAGCATGGCCATAACCGGTTCCTGATTGAAGAAACGTACTGCCTTTACTGACAATTTTGCTATGTCGATGAGTGTATCGGTATCCGGATGACGGTTGATCAATGTATCAGCGATGAAATATGTTCCTTTCTTGGAATTCAGGATGTGCATTGTTCCGAAATGGTTGTATCCCGGCTGTATACCGATAACTTCCTTGGCTACTTTGATAGTATTTGAATATTTGGTGTACAGACCTGTAACAAATGCATCGGCTTCTCCTGTTTCCACCATCATCATACCGAAATAGTTACGTTCGAACATCTTGTCGTTTGCTTCGGCAAAGTTTGCTCCTTCGCGGGCACGTTTTTCACACAGTATGCGTGCGTAACGTTCGCGGCGTTCTGCTTCACGGTCGTGACGGAGATTTACGATTTCTATTCCATCCAGATTCAGGTCGAGTTCTTTGGCAAGCTTAGCTATTCTTTCTTCATTACCTAATAGGATTGGGTTACAGATACCTTCGGCCTTGGCTTCTACTGCAGCTTTCAGCATGTTGGGGTGAGTTCCTTCGGCAAATACAACGCGTTGCGGGCAGCGACGTGCTGTTTCATATAACTGGCGAGTCAGTTTGTTTTCCTGGCCCATCAGTTCACGCAGGTGATTCTTGTATGCTTCCCAGTCGGTAATCTGCTTACGTGCGACTCCCGATTCCATTGCAGCCTTAGCTACAGCCATGGAAACTTCTGTTATCAGTCGTGGGTCTACTGGCTTCGGTATAAAATATTCAGGACCAAATGTCAGGTTGTTGACATGATATGCTTCATTTACTACATCGGGTACAGGCTTTTTAGCAAGGCCGGCGATAGCTCGTACAGCTGCCAGTTTCATTTCTTCGTTGATAGCAGTAGCACGTGTATCCAATGCTCCACGGAATATATACGGGAATCCGATAACGTTATTAATCTGGTTAGGATAGTCTGAGCGTCCGGTTGACATCAGTACGTCAGGGCGTGATGCCATAGCATCTTCGTAAGATATTTCTGGAGTTGGGTTTGCCAAAGCAAAAACAATCGGATGGTCTGCCATGCTTCTTACCATATCTTGAGTAAGCACGTTTCCTTTTGACAGCCCGAGGAAAACATCAGCTCCCTTGATCGCTTCTTCCAATGTATGTACGTCAGTACGATCGGTAGCGAAATATTTCTTTTGTTCGTTCAGGTCGGTACGCTGCTTGGAAATAACCCCTTTACTATCCAACATGACGATATTTTCCAGGCGTGCACCCAGCGATACATACAGCTTGGTACATGATACAGCAGAAGCTCCAGCACCGTTTACGACGATTTTTACATCTTCTATTTTCTTTCCTGCTACTTCCAGAGCATTGATCAGACCGGCACTTGAGATGATTGCTGTTCCGTGCTGGTCATCATGCATGACAGGAATGTCAAGTTCTTCTTTCAGGCGTTGTTCTATCTTAAAGCATTCGGGTGCTTTGATATCTTCCAGGTTAATACCTCCAAATGTAGGAGCGATAGCTTTTACAGCTTCGATAAATTTGTCAGGATCCTTTTCGTTTACTTCTATGTCGAATACATCGATGCCGGCATATATTTTAAATAATAATCCTTTTCCTTCCATTACAGGTTTTCCGCTCATGGCACCTATGTCACCCAATCCCAGAACAGCTGTTCCGTTTGAAATGACAGCAACCAAATTACCTTTAGCAGTATAGTCGTATGCTGTTTCAGGACTTTTCTGGATTTCAAGACATGGTTCTGCAACTCCCGGCGAATATGCTAATGACAAGTCTCTTTGTGTTTGATAAGGTTTGGTCGGAACGACCTCAATTTTACCCGGTTTGCCCTGTGAGTGATAGAGCAAAGCGGCTTCTTTTGTTATTTTGACCATAATTTTATTGGTTTTATGAATTATCAATTAATGTGTAGCGCAAATGTAGGAATAAAATAACAAATGGAAGATTTTTTCTTTTAAAAAACTGTAATTTGTATAATATGCAGAAGTTTCTGTCGATAATATTTGTCAATTAGTCGTTTTAATTTGGCTATATGTAATAACTATCCTAGTTTTATGGTTATTGTTAGTTAAACAGTTGGTTTTGTGAGTGATTTTTTCATTATATTTGCACGGTTAAAAACTAATCGGGTTGAAAAAGTTTTCTATTAAAACGATAAAACGAGGGTAAGAAAAACATTAATTTTTTTATAATATGAATATGAGTGTAAAAAGAAACAGAAGTTTTTTTTCTAGCCGAATTTCCCTTATGGCTTTAGGGTTATCGGTTTTGACTGCCTGTGGTGGGGGCCAAGGCGGCATGAAAATGGGTGACAACGAGTTTGCTGTGCAATCGGTTACAGTAACTTCTAGTAGCCAGACCACTCAGTATCCGGCTACAATCAAAGGTTTGCAGGATATTGAAATTCGTCCTCAGGTGTCAGGATTCATAGTGAAATTATGCGTAGATGAAGGAGCTACAGTTCGTAAGGGTCAGGCTCTATTTCAGATAGACCCAACTCAGTATAAAGCTGCTTACGACCAGGCTAAGGCTGGTGTAGAATCTGCTAAAGCTAATTTAAAGACTGTTACAGAAACAGAAGCAAATAAGAAAATGCTGCATGAACAGAAGATTATCAGCGATTTTGAATATCAGACAGCTGTAAATAATTTGCTGACAGCTAAGGCTAATCTGGCGCAGGCTGAAGCTGCTTATGCTGCTGCAAAACAAAATTTTGGCTTCTGTACAGTTACAAGTCCGTCTGATGGTGTTATCGGAACTTTCCCGTACCGTGTAGGTGCTTTGGTTAGTGCATCGGTAGCTCAACCATTGACAACTGTTTCTCAGATTGGTGATATGTATGTATATTTCTCTATGACAGAAAAACAGTTGTTGGCTTTGACAAAAGCTGGTGGTACATTGAAAGAACAGCTGGAAAAAATGCCGGCAGTAAAACTGCAACTTTCTGATGGTACTATGTATGATGCAGAAGGTAAAATTGATGCTGTAAGTGGAGTTATCGATCAGACTACAGGTTCTGTTAGCATGCGTGCTATTTTCCCGAACAAGCAAAATATTTTACGTAGTGGAGGTATGGCAAATGTTGTATTCCCTTATGCAATGGATAATATTATTTTGATACCTCAGACAGCTACACAGGAAATTCAGGATAAGAAATTCGTTTATGTATTGCAGGCAGACAGTACACTGAAACATACGGAAATACAGGTTTCTAACTTGAACGACGGTAAGAATTATATCGTAACCGGCGGTTTGAAGGAAGGAGATAAGGTAGTAGTGGAAGGTGTTCAAACTTTACAGGATGGACAGAAGATCGTTCCTATTACTGTTGCTCAAAAAGAAGCTAAATATCAAAAAGCCCTCCAGGATCAGCGTGATGGAAATATCCAGACTGCTTTCAATTGATTGTGTGGGGAGAATAATGTATTCGTATAATATTATTAAGGAATAGAATGAAACTAGATAAATTTATTAATCGTCCGGTACTGTCAACGGTAATATCTATCTTGATGGTTATCCTGGGTATAATCGGCCTTGCTACATTGCCGGTAACACAGTATCCGGATATTGCGCCTCCTACCGTATCGGTAAGAGCTGCCTATACGGGTGCCAATGCGCAAACTGTATTGAACTCAGTTATTGCACCGCTGGAAGACCAGATCAATGGTGTAGAAAACATGATGTATATTCAGTCTAGTGCGTCAAACAACGGCTCGGCCGATATCAGTATTTATTTTAACCAGGGTACTGACCCGGATATGGCTGCGGTCAACGTACAGAACCGTGTGTCTATGGCACAAGGTCTGTTGCCGGCAGAAGTTACCAAAGTGGGTGTGACCACACAGAAACGTCAGAACTCTATGTTGTTGATTTTCTCTTTGTATGATGCAGAAGATAAGTATAACATTGAGTTTATTGAAAACTATGCCAAGATTAACTTGATTCCGGAAGTTCAGCGTGTAAAGGGTGTGGGTGATGCCAACGTGATGGGTCAGGACTACTCTATGCGTATTTGGTTGAAGCCGGATGTGATGGCGCAGTACAATTTGGTTCCGTCTGATATCTCTGGTGTATTGGCAGAACAGAATATTGAAGCTGCACCTGGACAGTTTGGTGAACGTGGTAATCAGACTTTCCAGTACACCATTCGTTACAAAGGTCGTTTGCAGCAGACTGAAGAATTTGAAGATATTGTAGTGAAGGCTCTGCCTAACGGTGAAGTACTCCGTTTGGGAGATGTAGCCCGTATCGAACTGGGACGTCTGGCTTATACCTTTAATAATACAGTAAACGGTCATAAGGCTGTAACTTGTATCGTATTCCAGATGGCAGGAACCAATGCGACAGAAACAATCAACAACTTGTTGGATGTTATTAGTAAGGCTGAAGAAAGCTTGCCTGCCGGATTGAAGATTAACGTGGCTCAGAATGCCAATGACTTCTTGTATGCGTCTATTCACGAAGTTATCAAGACTTTGATTGAGGCGTTTGTGCTGGTGTTCATCGTAGTATATGTGTTCTTGCAGGATATGCGTTCTACATTGATTCCGGCCATTGCCATTCCGGTAGCTTTGATTGCTACTTTCTTCGTATTGAAACTGATTGGATTTAGTGTGAACTTGCTGACACTTTCGGCGATGGTGCTTGCCATTGCGATTGTGGTCGACGATGCCATTGTGGTGGTGGAAGGTGTACATGCCAAGTTGGACCAGGGATACAAATCATCTCGTGAGGCTTCTATCGATGCCATGAGCGAACTCGGTGGTGCACTGGTTTCTATTACATTGGTCATGATGTCCGTGTTTATCCCGGTAAGTTTCATGGGAGGTACGGCCGGTACATTCTATCGTCAGTTCGGTATTACGATGGCGATTTCTATCGCATTCTCTGCGTTGAACGCGTTGACACTTTCTCCGGCATTGTGTGCTATTTTCCTGAAACCGCATGATTCAGAACACAAGCAGAAGAAGATGAGTATGGTCGATCGTTTCCATACCTCTTTCAATGCTGCATACGATTCATTGCTGAAGAGCTATAAGAAGCGTGTCGTATTCTTTATTCATAAGAAATGGCTTTCATTCGGACTGGTGGCTGCATCTATCGTATTGTTGATGTTCTTTATGAAAACCACTCCGACTGGTATGGTGCCGAATGAAGATACCGGTACTATCATGGGTGCTGTGACATTGCCTCCTGGTACTTCTCAGGAACGCGCTATGGAAGTGTTGGCCAAGGTAGATAGCCTGGTAGCTGCAGAACCTGCCGTTCAGTCTCGTACTATCATTTCTGGATATAGCTTTATTGGTGGTCAAGGACCTTCTTACGGTTCTGTCATCATCAAGCTGAAAGACTGGGAAGAACGTTCCATGATGCAGAATTCAGATATTATCTATTCTACTTTGTTCTTGCGTGCACAGAAAGTCATTAAGGATGCACAGGTATTGTTCTTTGCTCCTCCGATGATTCCGGGTTATTCAGTATCAAGTGATATTGAGTTGAACATGCAGGATAAGACCGGTGGTACGCTGGATCACTTCTTTGAAGTGGTAAAAAGCTATACAGCTGCACTGGAAGCACGTCCGGAAATCAACTCTGCGAAGACTACCTTCAACCCGAGCTTCCCGCAGTATCAGCTTGACATTGATGCGGCAGCTTGTAAAAAGGCAGGTATCAGCCCGAGCGATATTCTTTCTACTATGCAGGGATATTTTGGAGGTTTGTATGCTTCTAACTTCAACCGTTTCGGTAAGATGTATCGTGTAATGATTCAGGCTGAACCGGATGCTACTAAAAACATGGAATCGTTGAACGGAGTGAAAGTACGTGGTAGCAATGGAGAAATGGCTCCTATCACACAGTTCGTAAGCATGAAGAAAGTATACGGCCCGGATATTATCAACCGTTTCAACCTGTATACTTCAATGAAGGTGATGGTGGCTCCTGCTTCTGGTTATACTTCAGGTCAGGCATTGCAGGCTATTGCTGAAGTGGCTAAGGAAAATCTTCCGATGGGATTCGGTTACGAATTGGGAGGTATGGCACGTGAGGAAGCACAGACAAGTGGCAGTACAACAGGTATTATCTTCGTACTTTGCTTCGTCTTCGTTTACTTGCTGCTGAGTGCCCAGTATGAAAGTTACATCCTGCCGTTGGCCGTATTGCTTTCTGTTCCGTTCGGTTTGATGGGTAGCTTCATCTTCGTCAACGGATTTAGTGCATTGGGAAGCATTCCTGCATTGAAGATGATTTTGGGAACCATGTCAAATGATATTTACATGCAGATTGCCTTGATTATGTTGATGGGTCTGTTGGCTAAGAATGCAATTTTGATTGTAGAGTTTGCCCTCGACCGTCGTAAGCAAGGTATGAGTATTTCCTGGGCAGCTGTGCTGGGTGCGGCAGCTCGTTTGCGACCGATCTTGATGACCTCTTTGGCTATGATTGTCGGATTGCTTCCGTTGATGTTTGCGTTTGGCGTAGGTGCTCACGGTAACCGTACTCTGGGTTCTTCAGCTATCGGTGGTATGTTGATTGGTATGATTCTGCAAATCTTCATTGTTCCGGTACTGTTTGTTATATTCCAATGGCTACAGGAGAAGATTAAGCCGATGGAATGGGATAGCCTTGACGAAAGTGAAGTAGAGGCTGAAATCGAACAATATTCTCCTACTGCTAAAACTCATAAATGATAAAGACGATAATGAAAAAACAAATATTAGGTGCGATGTGTCTGGCTGCCATGATGAGTAGTTGTCACATCTATAAAGCTTACGATCGTCCGGAATCGATTGATGCCTCAGGCATCTATCGTGACCCGGCGTCGGCTACCGATACGTTGGTTGCCGATACTTCAAATATGGGAAACTTGCCATGGAAAGAAGTCTTTCGCGATGCAAAATTGCAGGCTTTAATTGAAGAAGGATTGGCAAACAATGTAGATATGCAGGCTGCAGCTCTTCGTGTACAGGAAGCTAAAGTGATGCTGACTGCCGCTAAACTGTCGTATCTTCCTCCTATTAATCTGGCTCCTCAAGGAACAACAACTAGTATGGGAGGAGGAAGTTATGTAAAAGCTTATCAACTTCCAGCTGTTGCAAGTTGGGAAATCGATTTGTTTGGCAAGATTCTCAATACAAAACGTGGACAGAAAGTTGCTTATGAACAAAGCAAGTATGCGGAACAGGCAGTACGTTCACAGATTATCTGTGGCATAGCCAATATCTATTATTCGTTGCTGATGCTCGACCGTCAGGTGGAAATTACAACAGAAACTGCTGCCATCTACAAAGAAAATGTACGTGTAATGGAAGCTATGAAAGTGGCTGGTATGACAACTGAAGCGGGAGTTGCACAAATGCGTGCTGCTAGTCATCAGGTAGAAGCTTCGCTGATGGATTTGAAACGTCAGGTACGCGAAACAGAAAACTCTCTGGCTGTATTACTGGCTAAAGCTCCGCAAACTATCGACCGTAATACTCTGGGCGAACAGGTAATGCCTGAAGAATTGACAGCCGGTGTACCATTGCAGTTGTTGGAAAATCGTCCTGATGTAAAGATGGCAGAAATGACATTGGCAGCAGCTTATTATACCACGAACTCTGCCCGTGCAGCATTCTATCCAGGTTTGAACATAACAGGAACAGCCGGATGGACAAACGGTTCAGGTATATCTGTAGTTAATCCGGGTGAATTTATGTTGCAGGCACTGGCTTCATTGGCTCAACCTATATTCAATAACGGCAAACTGGTAGCCAATTTGAAAGTTTCTAAGGCAGAAGAAAAAATTGCCAAGATGAACTATCAGCAGACGATATTGGAAGCTGGTAAGGAAGTAAGTGATGCATTGTTCTTATATGATACACAGAACAAGAAACTTATAGAAGACCGTGGACAGGTAGAACAGTTGGATAAAGCTGTTACTTATACCAAAGCTTTGTTCCAGAGTGGAGAAGCCACTTATCTGGAAATTCTGACAGCACAGCAGAATTTGCTGAGTGCACAGCTGAGCGAGGTTTCTGATAGTTTCCAGCGTATGCAAGCTGTTATAAACTTGTATAGTGCTTTGGGAGGAGGAAGAGAATAATTAACCTTAAATATGAAAGAAACTATGATTAGTCCTTTAGCTTACGTTGACCCGTCTGCCAAGATTGGGAAAAATGTTACGGTACATCCGTTTGCTTATATCGACAAAAATGTCGAGATAGGCGACGATAATGTGATTATGCCTTATGCCAGCTTGATGAGTGGTACTCGCATGGGAAATGGCAATAAAGTGTATCAGGGAGCTGTTGTTGCTGCAGTTCCACAGGATTTTGCTTATACAGGTGAAGATACATTAGCCTATATTGGCAATAATAATGTAATCCGTGAAAATGCTGTGATTATTCGTGGTACACATGCCGGACATGCTACAAGCGTTGGCGATGGAAACTTCATTATGACAGGTGCACGTCTGTCACATGATGTTGAAGTTGGAAATCATTGTATTATCGGAAATGGCTCGCAGGTATCTGGTAATTGTATTATCCAGGACTGTGCGATTCTTACATCCAATGTGCTGATGCAGGGTAACACACGTTTGGGAAGTTACTCTCTGGTACAGGGAGGATGCCGTTTTATCAAAGATATTCCTCCTTATATCGTGGCAGCTCACGAACCTATTGCTTTTTACAGCATAAATACGAAAGTGCTCGAGCTTGCTGGTTTCTCTGAAACTCTGATTAAACATATTGCTCAGGCATATCGTATTCTGTATAAGGCAAATACTTCTCAGCACGATGCATTGCTTCGTATTCAGGAACAGGTTCCTAATAGTCCGGAAATCGAACGGATTATAGAGTTTGTAAAAACATCGAAGTTAGGCATTATTCATTAATTGTATTTTATGGCAGGCGTAAAGAGAAATAAGTGTGACAGAGCAGAGCTGAGGAAACGAGTAATACTAGAAGCTTCCCGTGCTTTTGCCAAATCTGGCATCAAGAATGTTCATATGGACAGTCTTGCGTGCGCACTTTCTATATCCAAACGGACTCTTTACGAGCTATTCTGCGATAAAGAACAGCTTTTGCTGGAAGTGTTTGCCATGCACCAGCAAGAGATGAGTACATACATTAGCGAAGTTGCTTCCAGAGCTGAGAATGCTCTGGAAGTAATCTTTGCTTTTTATAAGCGTAAGTTGAATGAGTTGGGACAGATAAATCCGCTTTTCTTCCGCGATTTACGTAAGTATCCTAATGTGTTGACATATATACGCGAACATCAGAAATTGAACGATGCAGCGGCATTGGTACATTTCCAAAAGGGAGTAGAAGAAGGCATATTCCGTAATGATATAAATTTTGCCATTATTAATCAGGCAATGTCGATGCAGATGGAAATGCTGATATATTCGGATATAACAGAAAATTACCCTATTTCAGAAATCTATAGTGAAGTTACTTTCCTGCATATGAGAGGAATTACTACCCCGAAAGGTATGCAGATGGTAGATGCTTTTTTACAGTCAGTAAAAGAAAAGCCTTGATAATACCCCCTATATTCTTCAAAAAACCTCTATCTTTGCAGCTGTTTGCAAAGAATCATCGATGAAGAATAAAATAACAATAACTTTTGCCTTTACATTACTGGTAGTCTGCGGACTATTGGCACTCTATTATTTGCCTCCTGTAAATTTTAACGGGAGTCCTTTGCGTAAGGTCGATTTATTATCCGACTTACGTCCTGATCCTGTAATCGAAGAAGTTTCCGATACCGATTCCATACCTTTGCCTGTTGTGGCAAAGCCTATATTTGTTGATACTTGTAAGGCTGGTATGACCTGTATAGAAGACTATGCAGATTCTCTGGAGTTGGGAATGGGAGCTTTCTATGAAGCTTTGGAGAATCGTGCTTCACTCAATCGTCCCGTTCGTATCGCTTATTTTGGCGATTCCTTTATAGAAGGTGATATATTGACAGCCGATTTACGTACTCTGTTCCAGCAGAAGTTTGGAGGAAGAGGTGTAGGATACGTGCCTGTAACTTCCCGTATTGCTGGATTCCGTCCCACTGTAAAACACACTTTCAGCGGGTGGGAGAGCCATGCTATAACCGATTCCGTAGCCTTTCATCGTTCCATGCAAGATATATCCAATCATTATTTTATCCCTCGTCAGGGAGCATCTGTCAGTCTGAAAGGTGGTAAAAATTATACTTCTTGTTTGGATACATGCGATATATCTTCTTTCTATTTCTTTTCGTCTGATTCCGTAAAACTGTCCGTGCAAGTCAATGGAGGTGAGGATACAGAATACATTTTCCCCGGCGACAGTACGGGAATGCAGGTTGCCCAGGTAGAAGGTAGAATAGGAAATGTATCTTGGAACGTATTGCAGGCTGGAAAAAATACCCGGTGCTTTGCGGCTACAATGGATTCGAAAGAAGGAGTTATACTCGATAATTTCAGTACCCGAGGCAGTAGCGGACAGCAACTGGCCAGCATTCCTCTGTCTATCCTGAAAGCATACAACCGCTTGCGTACCTACGATCTGATTGTTTTGCAATATGGATTGAATGTCGCTTCCGAAAATGTATCGAACTATTCTTATTACACACACGAAATGGAGAAAGTTGTCAGACATCTGAAAGAAGCTTTTCCTGAAGCAGCTATTCTGATAATCGGAATCGGTGACAGAGAAAATAAAACAGAAACCGGAGAGTTGCGAACTATGCCTGGAGTAAAAAATCTCATCCGCTACCAGCAGGCTTTGGCTGCAAATACTCATGTTGCTTTTTGGAATATGTTCGAAGCGATGGGAGGGGAAGGAAGTATGGTAGAAATGGTAAACAGCAAACCGGCAATGGCAAATTATGACTATACGCATATTAATTTCCGAGGAGGAAAACATCTGGCAAAAATATTGTTCGAAGCGCTGATGTACGACAAGGAACAATACGAAAAGCGTAAGGCATATGAAAATTAATGCACTATGAAACAGCTGAATGTTCTGATTTTTTATCTGCTTAGTGCTCTGGGACTATTAGTTGTGAGGCCGGGGTATGCACAGGATGCTATACCTGTATGTCCAAAGCCGGATACACATTCATCTCCCGTCTATCCAAGCCGTGAGATGAAACAACTCATGCAGTTTGTTGCAGTAGACAGCCCGATGCCCGATGTTTTCAAGAATGTTACAGAAAACGAACTGACAGATCCTGCGGGCTCTTTATATCCTTTTTGGGAAAAGCTCGGAGAATTAGACCGTCCGTTACGTATTGTACATATAGGCGATTCACACGTCAGAGGTCATGTTTTTCCCTATGTAATGCGTTGCTGTCTGGAAGATGATTTTGGAGCAAAGGCAGTAGAGCATATTCCTGTATCGTACCATACCTCTGGAATAGCAAAGGAAACAGGTTCGAACGGCATAGTATACCATATTCTTGGTGTAAACGGAGCAACCTGCCAGACTTATTCTACTCCGGAACGCATTCATGAAATTGTAGATTTACATCCTGATCTGGTCATACTGTCATTCGGGACCAATGAGGCACACGCACGTCGTTATAATGCATCGGAGCATACACAAGCTATGAGCCATCTGATAAATATGTTGAAGACAGCGTGTCCTGATGTTCATTTTCTCATGACAACTCCTCCGGGAGCATATGTCAGAAACGGGAGAAGAGGCAGAGTTATCAATCCACGTATACCGCTGGTTGTAGAAAACGAGTTGGAATTTGCCCGTGAGCATGGCATTGCTATCTGGGATATGTATGACATCGTAGGAGGCCGACAACGTGCCTGCCTTAACTGGAATGCAGCAAAAATGTATCAGCGAGATAAAATACATTTTACCCGCGAAGGATATACTTTACAAGGATTATTATTACATGAAGCATTTATAAAAGCATACAATAATTATGTGGCAACTAGATTGGACTAAACTGGCAGACATACTGACTTACGATCCCCGGCAGCCGATGATATTCAGCAGCGGACTGTTTCTGTTTCTTTTCCTCGGATTCAGCCTGATATACGCACTTTTGCAGAAACGTACTACGGCACGTCTGCTTTTTGTATCAGCTTTCTCTTATTATTTTTATTATAAGAGTAGCGGTGTCTATTTCTTTTTATTGGGAGTCGTTTCTGTAAGCGACTATCTCTTGGCCGCTAGAATGGCACGTACCGAAACTCTTTGGAAACGTAAAATGCTGGTTGTAGTGAGCTTATGTATCAATTTAGGGCTGTTGTGCTATTTCAAGTATACTAACTTTTTCTATGAAATACTCTGTCCGTTGTGGAACGGCCATTATGAAGCTTTCGATATCTTCCTTCCCGTAGGAATATCTTTCTTTACGTTCCAGTCGCTCAGCTACACTATCGATGTATACCGCCGTGATTTGAAGCCACTCGACAGTCTGTTGGACTATGTGTTTTATGTTTCATTCTTTCCACAGCTTGTAGCAGGTCCCATCGTACGTGCCCGTGACTTTATTCCGCAAATCCGTCAGCCCCTGTTTGTTTCGAAAGAAATGTTCGGACAAGGAGTATTCTTTATTGTGAGCGGATTATTTAAGAAAGCCGTTATATCCGATTATATAAGTATAAACTTTGTAGAGCGTATTTTCGATAATCCCAGTCTGTATTCCGGTTTGGAGAACCTATTTGGTGTTTATGGCTATGCCTTACAGATATACTGCGACTTTTCCGGATACAGTGATATGGCAATCGGTATTGCTTTGCTGTTGGGCTTCCGTTTCCCGATAAACTTCGATTCACCCTACAAGTCGGACAGTGTAACCGATTTCTGGCATCGCTGGCATATATCTCTGTCCAGCTGGCTGCGCGACTACCTGTATATTTCGTTGGGAGGGAACCGGAAAGGCAAGATACGTACCTATATCAATCTTATTCTGACCATGCTTCTGGGAGGTCTGTGGCATGGAGCCTCATGGAATTTCATTATCTGGGGAGCACTTCACGGTGTAGCTCTGGCCGTGCATAAATTTATCCGCAGTCTGTTCCATCGCCCCAGGAACTACCGCAGTACCGGCTGGCGACGTGTTTTTGCTGTCATCATTACCTTCCATTTCGTATGTTTCTGCTGGATATTCTTCCGTAACACCGAATTCGAAGGTTCGGTATCGATGATTCGTCAGATATTCACTTCTTTCCATCCCGAACTGTTCGTACAACTCGTAGAAGGATACTGGAAAGTATTCGTGCTGATGGGAATAGGCTATATGCTTCATTGGTGTCCGGATAGCTGGCAGAATGCATGTAGCCGTGGCATGACACGCATGCCGTTGGTAGGACAGGCATTGATTCTGATAGCCCTGATATTTCTGGTCATACAGGTAAAGAGCAGCGACATACAGCCGTTTATTTATTTCCAATTCTAGACTGAAAAATGGGGTGATTGATTTTTCCTTTTATCGTATAATAACTCATATATGTGAAGGGTGCAAAAGGGGAAAAATATAAGAAAACTTGTTTAAGAAAAAATTGCTGATGTTTTCATGAAAACATCAGCAATTTTTTATAGAAATCTGTACAAAAGTTACAATGATTTGTACAGATTTTCAGTAGAATTTGCTGTCCTTTCTTATTTTGTAGATTTTATTTGTATCGGAATGCCAGTATATAATATACACCAATTGATAAAACACATATTATCAATGAAATAACTTTTAAGATTGCTGCCCATTTATAATAGTCAGATAAAATGCCTGCAACCATAAACATTGTCAAAAAGATATTGAAGATACGTATGAGTTTAATGACCAGTATATATTGTTTGACAACATTATGTTTTCCAATGCGTACCGGAAAATTGATACAACGTACGGGGGCATAGGCTCCTCCAAACAATAAAGCAAATACTACTATACTGATGAATATTCCATATACTCCATAATCGGAGAGGAGGTCTGTATGGAAATAATTCCAGCATACTATTCCGATGCCAGAAAGCAAGCAGAGAGCTGCTGTACCTTCCAATATCCTATCTGCGATAGATGGATGATAATGTATTTCAGGAGCGTTTTTTCCGGAAAACGGACCTAAATTGATGGTGAACATATTATTCTTCTTTTGTATCAGTTTTCTTTGTTTTCTTTAATCTTCCGCTTTTGCGTAATGCTTCGTTGATAATCCACTGAAGTTGCCCGTTGGTACTGCGAAATTCATCCGCAGCCCATTTTTCGATAGCTTCCATCGTTGCGGCATCTACACGTAGAACGAAACTTTTAGTCGTATTCTCTTTTTTTGCCATTGGCCGTTTTCTTGATTAATGATTCAGCGTTCCTGTGTTCACAACCGGCTGGGCGGCTTCGTCGGCACAGAGCACAACAAGCAAGTTACTTACCATAGCAGCTTTTTTATCTTCATCCAGCTCTACGATATCTTCCTGAGAAAGCTTGTCGAGCGCCATGTGCACCATTGATACGGCTCCTTCTACGATTTTTTCGCGTGCGCTGATAATAGCAGAAGCTTGTTGACGACGTAGCATGACGGCAGCGATTTCCGGTGCATATGCCAGATAATTGATACGTGCCTCTACGACTTCAATGCCGGCCATAGCCAGACGTTCGTTCAGCTTTTGTTCCAGTTGTTCATTGATTTCTTCTCCTCCCGAACGTAGAGTAAGTTCATCGGTTCCCGCTTCATTGTCATCGTAGGCATATTGTCCGGCTACTTGTCTGAGAGCTGCATCACTCTGTATTTTCACAAAGTTCTCGAAAGCATTCATACGATTGGCTACAGCATTTCCAACACTGATTTCTTTGCCGTTACCAGAAGAGGTTGTATCGCTCGCCATAGTTTGTGAATCAATCTCGAACATGGCTTTGTATGTATCTTTCAGTTTCCATACCAGTACCAGACCGATAAGAATCGGATTTCCTATTTTATCGTTTACCTTGATCGGTTCTACATCAAGGTTACGGGCACGTAAGGATAATTTTTTCTTGTTCATGAAGGGATTTACCCAAAAGAATCCTGTCTCTTTGAAAGTTCCTTTATATTTCCCGAAAAAGACCATGATACGCGCTTCATTAGGTTCCAGTTGCATATAACCACCAAATAAAATAAACCAGATAAGCAAGAGTACTCCACCCAATATGAAGAATGGAGTTGTCATTTGCATAAAGCAGCAAATAATGATGCCTGAGATCAATAACAGGTGCATAGCCAGCATGAGAAATCCGTTAGCTTTAAATCCTCTGAAATTTAATTCTTTTGCTTCCATAAACTCATATTTAATTGATATTATTTTGATATCACAAATTTATGGATAAAGAATGAATAAAACAACACGAGAGAGGATGTTGTTTAGCATCCTCTCTCGTGTTGTTTTATTGAAATGCAGATTATTCTGCCATGCGTGTATATGTATATTTATCATAGAAACTACCGTATTCGTCTGCTCCAGTTGTTTCGATAACAAGTTTGTCTGAAGAGGCTTCAAGTATTTTTGCGGTAGATACATCGACTCCCTCCATGCTTTCCGGAATCATATTGTTTCCTTCCAGGTAGAAGTTTTCACTATCGTATCGATGCCAAGTACCACTATAGTATTCATAGTGAGTTACAGTGTATTTATTACCGTCTGTTTTTTCTATAGTAATTTTTTCGCAGTCATCTGTAGGTTCAAAAGGATTGAAGTTTTCATTATAAGAAATTTTTTCACCTTCATAATAGTAATATCCGTTAACGGCAGTCATACCCCATACTCCTTCTAACTGATTTACTTCGATAGCTTCATCGTCTTTAGAACATGATGAAAAACAAAAAACACTGATCAGGAGTGTTGCTAAAAACAAAATCTTTTTCATTGGATTAATTTTATTAAATTTTTAATTTTTTTCAAAAGTATATAAAGCTACGAGAATATACAATACAGTTTTTATGGTTCTATGACTGTATTGATTTTTATTGTATATATGAGGTGTAAATTTAGGATTATCAGGGTATCCTTTTATAAAAAAACTCCTGCCATTTTGAAAAACAGCAGGAGTTTTTTCATTTATAGATTTGCAAAATAAATTAAAAATCATCAGCAGGGAAACCTGTGCGGCGGAATCCTGAAACTTTATAAGTCAGTCCGTCTGGGTCATCATCAAACTGTATCATGTACACAATACTGTCGGCAGGCATTCCACTAGGAGTAAGGGCTGCTCCTTCGAGTATTTTTCCATCAGTTATCTTCACTTTGCAATCGTATGAAGTATTGTCAATGAAGTCGTTGGTTGTAAATGTTCTGTTATTATAGTCTACATTTACTTTAACTTTATAATCCCAAAAATTTGCTCCGTCTTCTAGCCACATTTCAGTAGGTACATTGGCAGCTGTATTGTATGTGTACATGCGAAAATGTCCTAAACCTACATCACCAAGCTCTTGTCCGTTACTTATAGCAGTGGCAGTAACCCACCAGTCTCCTGCCATCTTTTCAACAGATGTTCCTCCTGGCTCGGTATCGTCATTACAAGAAGTTAGTCCTACAGCCAATATGGCAAATAAAAATATGATATATTTTTTCATAAAGCTTCAATAATTATTTAGTTAGTGTAACGCTTAGAGGTGTTCCTCCATAATCTACGGTCATAGTGACTACGCCTGTTTCTGGATTATATTTTCCTTCTGTTAAGCTCAATGCAAGTTCTGAAGCAAAATACCAGTTTCCTACTTCAATTAAAGTGAGTGTATTATCTGCGTTCAGTTTTAATTTTGCTTCAGCATGGAAATCGTACATTGGCTCAAATCCCGGATTCATTCCATAAAACTGCAAGCCTCCCAATAAATCATCAATAAGGTAAGTTCCATCTTCATTTTCTGTAATCAAGATGGGGGCGCCTGTATAGTGACGAGTTCCAGCCTGTGATTCTCCCTGATATGCACTTGCAAAACTATCAGGATTAACTACCATTACTTGACGAGTTTTGGTTACTGAAAATCCATCAACGTTGGCTACAGAATAAACTAAGTTATAAAATCCAGGTGTTGAGCTGTCTACACTACCAGTGACCTTTACCTTTTCACTGATATCTTCCCCGTTTTCGGTTGCTTCATATCCAGGCTCTGTATAAGTTTCACCTAATGATAGTTTTACAAAATCATCTCCTTTCAAGTTTAATTCTGCAAAATATGTTACCTTAGAAAGGTCTTTTACTGAGTCTTCACATGAGGTGGCAGTTCCCAATAAGAATGCTCCCATGAGTATGTAATAAAATATTTTTTTCATTTCTATAAAACATTTAAGTTATTAGTTCTTGTCCCACCATACAGGAGTACTTACTGGTACTGCTTTGGGAGTGTTTACATTATACATACGTGCACTCAATGGGTATGTCATACGTTTTACCAGTCCATTACCAAGACCGTTGATCCATGGCTCTATTAAATCACCCGGAACATAACTTGAGTTACCTTTAAAAATATCTAACTGAGAAACAGTAGTAATATTCGGACAATCGGTACGGCGTATTTCACTCCATGCTTCCATATGATCCATACAGAATAAAGCTGCCCACTTTTGCATGTATACTAAATGAAGTTTATCGTTTGTTGAGGTAGCATTGTCCCATAAAGCCAAAATTCCTGCTTCTTGACCACTCATACTACGTGCTTCGAAATCGGCTGTAACTCCAGCATTATAAGCATTTTGAGCTTTTCCTTCATCATTCAGAAAACGTAAATTAACTTCTGCGATAAGGAACTGAAGTTCTGCTTGAGTAAACAGATAGAATGGCTGAGTTGCTCCGTTTCCGTCAGAATGTTGATAATTGATGGCACTTACATTTTCATTCTTCCAAGTATCCGAACCGTTGTTGTCATCAGATTTTGTTCTACCACCCGGAATCTGTCCTAAATATTTGCCTTCTTTTTTGTTTTTATTGATAGCGTAAGCTATACGTGGGTCATTATTTGCCTGATAGTAAGCTACGATCGGATAAGCTGCACACTGGTTACCCGGTGTATTTACTGCATTCGTTTCATACCATGGATTACGTTTTGATGTTTCGTCTGCGAAACCTGTAAATGCAGCATCACCAGTAAAGAAATTATTTTCTGCTACTAAAGTTTTTACTTTTTCAGTATAGGTAGCAGCATCTACTCCTGCATCTATGAAGCGCAGATACATACGTAAGCGTAATGCGTTAGCCAATCCTTTCCATTGTTTCATATCACGGTTAAAAATCAGATCTTGGCTATCCATAGATGCATTATCTGTCAAAGCTGCTTCTGCTGCATCCATTTCTGCCAATACACCTTTGTATACATCTTCTCCGTTATCCCATTTCGGATTGCTGACTGAGTTACCTTTTAACGCTTCACTATATGGAGCTTCGTTAGTATTGTCGACCATTACCTGTAAGACATATGCACGCAATACTGTTGTAGCAAAACGGTCAGCAGGGTTTGTACTTTTTTCTAGAACTTCTTGAGCATCCATCAGTGCCCCTGCATAAATAATGCGGTATGAATAGTCCATCAGCTGTGAAGACTCATTGAACATATACTGACTGATTTCTATGTATTGGCTTTGTTCTGGATTCTGTTCATAATACTGTGCAAAATACCCCGCATAGTTATGAATTTCTCCTCCTACAGCAGCTGCAATACCTGCTTCAACAGAAGGAAAAATCAAGTCTGGCGTCATTTGCTCATTGCTTGGGTAGTTGGGATTTTCATTAATGTCAAGGTCACAGCTTGTGCATAAACTTGCCATTAATAAGGTATATAATGCTAATTTTTTCATATATAAACTTCTTTTTAATCGTTAGAATTTCACATTTAAGTTGATACCGAAGTTACGTGAAGTTGGGTTTGAAGAATATTCACCGTAATTACCTGACAGGTCGTTACCAAATGATGTTGTTTCTGGGTCGATAAATGTGTTGCTTGATGGTGTCCAGATAAAGAGATTATTTCCGTATGCTGAAATACGAACCCCTTGTAGCGGAGTTTTAGCTAACCATTTTTTTGGTAAATCCCAGCTTAACACAACAGTACGCAACTTAACATATGATTTGTCTATTAAATCGATTTCTCCACCAATACCTCCCATAGGGTCGTAATAGTAGTTACAGATATCTGCGCTTGAAACAGGTGTTGTATTTTCTACATAACTGATGCTGCCATCAGCATTAGTAACCTTATTTACAGAGTTGGGAATAATGAATGTATTACGGTCGTTGTATGCTGTTTGTATTGCATTACCTGTGAAGTAAAGAGTATTCTTTGTCTTTGAATACATGATACCACCTTGACGAATATCAAAATCAGCACTTAATGATACACCTTTGTAAGTAAGTGTAGTAGAAACACCCATCTGATAACGGTTATTCATATCACCGTAAGTCGCAAATTCTGCTGCTGCAACTGGCAGACCTGTATTGGCATCAGCTACGATTCTGCCTTGCGGATCACGTTCTACAGCTTCGGCTTTGAATACACCTAATGGTTGTCCTACAATTGCATACATACTAGTACTACCGTTCAATCCATATATAACTGTTTCACCTCCCAGTTCTTCTGGTAAGCTTACAACTTTACTCCAGTTTTTGGTAAAGTTTACTGTAACATCCCAACTGAAATCTCTAGTTTGGATAGGAGTTCCGCTTACTAATAATTCGACACCTTTATTGCTGATCTTACCTAAGTTGATATTTTGAGAACCATATCCTGTTGCTGGATCCATGCTTAAAGACATGATCTGTTTATCTGAATTACGATTGTAATAAGCAGCGTCGAAAGAAAGACGATTATTGAAGAAAGCCATATTTAATCCGAATTCGTATTCGGTTGTCATTTCTGGACTTAAAGTATTACTTCCTAAAATATTTCCTAATGTATAAGAGTTTACTCCACCTAATGGGAACTTCAGATAACCAAATGGAATGGAATATTGAGCTGAACCGTATACTGGGCTTAACATATATACATCAGCATCGTTACCTGTTTTACCCCAGCTGGCACGTACTTTACCGAAAGTAATGATGTCTTTTATTTCGTCATTTAAAAGTTCGCTGAAAATGAAACTACCAGTAACACCAGGATAGAAGAAATCACGATTTCCTTTAGGTAAGGTAGATGACCAGTCGTTACGAGCTGTTACTGTTAAATACAACATGTTTTTCCATGAACCTTCAAACTGTCCGAATACACCCATTAAACGGCGGAGTTCGCTATATTGAGTTACAGTTGGAGTTTGTGATGAGTTTGACAGATTGAACCAAGTAGGAATGGTCAGGTTGTTTACTGCTGATTTTTGATAAGAGTATTTACGTTCGTTTCCATTGAATCCGACCAATGCATTTACATGAAAATCGTTGATTGGCATGTCAAAAGATAACAAGAAGTCTTGGTTGATTTCACGACGGCGAGTCGTCATGATGCTATATTCTCCGTATTGACCGGCAAACGGGCTACTTGCTCCCATACCTTCTCCATTAGGAGTTCCTTCATAATATAACGCGTACAGATTTTCTGTTCCATATTCAGTTTGTCCTGTTGTAGAATCCAAACCCATACGATATGTAAACTTAAAGTATTTCAAAAAATCATAATCTAATTGGAACTTACCATAAAAACGTTCAGAATTATAAGTGTTTAAATTATGTTCCAATATATAATAAGGGTTCATAACGCCGTAAGGAGTATAATAATATCCCGGAGTATTGAATGGATCATTCAAATCGGCTAGGCTTTCTACATTAATATCTCGTGGAGTCTGCCATAGAGAATTAGCCATTGACAGTCCCTGACCTGTTGTTGCAAACTTATTATCCTGATATGCATAGTTCAAAGAAGTACTAAATGTCAGATTACCAATTTTATGACTACCTCTTCCAGAGAAAGTATACTTATTATATGAGTCTGCATCTGTAGGAATAATACCATCATCACTGATTTGTGAGAATGATACAAAGTAGGTACTTTTATCTGTAGCTCCGTTGAAAGATAAACTATTATTATATCTGAAACCTGTATCGAAGAAGTTTTTCATATTGTCTTCTACAGCGACATAAGGTTTTATCTTTTGTGAATTGTTATATACGTTACCATACAACTGCATTGAACCGTCAAAACGTGGTCCCCAAGAACCATTTTCTAGCGTAGTATGTGATCCACTCCATCCCATACCAAATTCATTCTGCATTTCAGGCATGCGTAAAACAGAAGACCATTGAACACCACCATTGTATTCAATTCCTAATCCTTTACCTTTTTTACCGCTTTTTGTAGTAATCATTACTACACCATTGGCTGCACGGCTACCGTACAAGGCTGTAGCAGCAGCTCCTTTCAGGATAGTCATGTTTTCTACGTCATCTGGATTTACAGCATTAGCACCATTACCAAAGTCGAACCCTGAATTCAACCCATCGCTAGAAGATACAGATGAGTTGTCCAAAGGTACTCCATCAACAACATATAAAGGTTGGTTGCTGCCACTTAATGAGCTTACACCACGGATGATAACAGAGTTTGATGCTCCTGGGTCGGAGGATGTGGCAGAAATCTGTACACCGGCAACCTTACCTGCAAGGCTGGACATTACATCTGAAGTACGGCTTGCAGAAATCTTTTCACCGTTTACCGAAGTAGCGGAATAGCCTAATGCTTTTTCCGATCTTTTTATACCCATTGCTGTTACAACAACTTCATCCAATTGTTCTGCATCTGAACGAAGTACAACCTTAACAGTAGGCTTGATAGTTACTTCTTGGCTTTCCAGACCAATGAACGAAACAACCAAAGTTTTTGCCGGACTAGGCACATTGTTGATTGTAAAGTTACCGTCGATGTCTGTTACAGTACCTACAGTAGTACCTTTAACTAAGACAGACGCTCCAACAACCGGCAAACCGTCTTCTTCAGAGGTGACTGTACCAGTAACCTTTGAAACTTGCGCGTTTACCAGACCTATACCTATCATCAGGAAGGTCATTAAAAGCATCAATTTTCTTTTCATAAGATTCTCTCTTAAAGTTTAACTTTGAATTAATAATTTTTCATTAGTTATATTTCTCGGTCGCAAAAATAGTTAAAAATGTAATAACTGTATACTTTTCGATAGAAAAAACTCAATATAAACCTTTTATTTTAACACTTACACCACGTTTTTTACACCAAAATGCTTCTATTTTCAACTCTAAAGCATTTCACTTTGTCATTATTAAAAGCTATATAAGAAAAAAACAAAATATAGAAAATGACAATAATTTCTTTGTTATTATTACGTTTTTCTAAAAAAAGCGATGGTTAATATTCAATTTCTAAGTCTATTTTTGTAAAGAGACCTATATGTTTTTTTAGACCATCAATGCATATATATTCACTAATTGTATATATAAACGCAATAAAGATTATTTAAGATAAAGATATAATACTTTCACATAATAGTTGAAAATGAAAAAGATTAAGTATCGCATAGTTTATAACCGCAAAAAACGGTTAGATAGCCAGGGAAAAGCTTTAGTTCAAGTGGAAGCTTATCTATTAGGGAAAAAAGCTTATTTTTCTACTCATATTTATATTAAACCCGACCAATGGAATAGTCGTAAATCAATAATTTGCAACCATCCCCATGCTGAAGAATTAAATTACATGTTAGAAGAATTCATATTGAATTTGCAAATGCGTGAGATAAATGCTTGGAAACAAGGAAAAGAAATTTGTTTGGAATTACTAAAGGAAATGGAAGAAAAAACAAGTTCCGACAATAAAATAATTTCTTTTGGTAGAAAATGGATAGAAAATTCCCCCATACGCAGTAGTACAAAAAATAATTTGTATACCACACTTACCCTATTAGAAAGTTTTGCTCATGAGATTACTTTTAAACAGATGGATTACAAACTTTTATTATCATTCGAGCAATTTATGAAGAACAAAAAATTAGGAATAAATACCATCGCAAAACATTTACGACATATAAGAACGATTATAAATGAAGCTGTCCGTCAAGGAATTATAGCTAAAGAAGATTCACCTTTTACAGAATATAAGATAAAAACAACAGAAAGCCACCATACATACTTATTACCAGAAGAATTGGATAAGTTAGAACATATCAATCTTTCCAGAAAGAAGAATACACTTCGCCATACTCTCGACGCATTCTTATTTTGCTGCTATACAGGCTTACGCTATTCTGATTTTATAAGCATGAAAAAACAAAATCTTATTCAAACTGATAAAGAATTATGGCTGGTTTTCAAATCACAAAAAACAGGAACTGTCACTCAACTTCCCCTTGGCTATTTATTTCAGGGAAAAGCTATCCGCATTTTATATCATTATCCAGATATAGAAGAATTTTTTCATATAAAGCCTAACGCTTCGGTTAATAAAGAATTAATTCGTATAGGAAAACTAGCAGGAATAACAAAACATTTTTCTTTCCATACAGCACGTCATACGAATGCTACCTTATTAATATATAAAGGTGTACAGCTTTCTACCGTGCAAAAACTATTAGGACATCGTAATATAAAAACAACCCAAGTTTATGGTGAAGTACTACCGCAAACGATAATCAAGGAACTAAAAAAATGCAAGTTTTGATTAAACAGGTAAATGTAGAATGTATAATAGAAGAATTAACCTAACAACAAATAGGTAGAAAATCAAAGT